>OKVF01000230.1_pt1 | contig 70471 bp, 69 predicted proteins | sample 1604831 | NCBI WGS metagenome assembly OKVF01 (sample SAMN01760980, study PRJEB22395) | human gut metagenome
TCATTGAATTATCAAACTCTTTAGCCTTTTTTTATTACATTATTTGAGTACTTGCTAAACTTGAGTTATGTTTTTACCCTTACCAATATCATACCATCCTTCTCCGTCATTACAATAGATCAGGATATGTTGGGAACAGCCTGTTTGGCGTTCTCTGAAATGTCCTTGTGCCTTAGGATAATAACCTATGTCCGTAGGATATAATAAGCTTGTTAACGGGTTAAGGCTGTTTTTGTTTAAAATATCTTTAGGGATAACAATCGCCCGTTCGTTTAGAAAACCGCTTTCTTTCCGTTCCATGGTATTAACTGATGAATTATGCTATAAAGGTAGTTATTAAATTTTGATTGTACTGTTGGCGATGCTTTCAGATTTTGGGAAAACAAAAGATAATACATCATTTTAAAAAAATAGTATATCTTAATCGATCCTTATTCATTTATCTTTGCAGGAAAAAATAATGAAAGATGAAAAGAAGTTTATTATTGCTAGGAGTGAGCCTGTACTGTTTGTTTATTGGGCTTTTCGAGTAAATTATGGTTTGACAAATCAGATCTGATACAGACTGGAGTCTATTATTACCCGGAACATTGGAATGAAGAAGAATGGGAACGTGATTTTAAGCGTATGCATGAATTGGGTTTTGAATTTACGCACATGGCTGAATTTGCCTGGGCTATGATAGAACCTGAAGAAGGAGTTTATGACTTTGCTTGGTTGGATAAGGCTATTGCCTTGGCAGATAAATATGATCTTAAAGTGATTTTGGGTACTCCTACTGCTGCACCTCCTGTCTGGTTGGTTCGGAAATATCCGGAAGTGTTGGTTCAGAATGAAAACGGCGTCCGGTTGGATCATGGTGCACGACAGCATGCTTCATTTTCTTCTCCTCTTTATCGAAAATTATCATACCGGGTAGTGGAAGAACTGGCCAAACATTACGGACACGATTCGCGTGTTATTGGTTGGCAAATTGATAATGAGCCTGCAGTACAGTTTGATTACAGTCCGGTCGCAGAATTGCAGTTTAGAACTTTTTTGAAAGATAAATATCAGAATGATATCAGCAAACTGAATGAAGCCTGGGGAACGGCGTTCTGGAGTCAGATTTATTCTTCTTTTGACGAAATAACATTACCTAAAATGGCGCAGGTTTTTATGAATCCTCATCAGATATTGGATTACCGACGTTTTGCTGTTCGTCAAACGGATGATTTTTTGAATGAACAATGTCTTGTCCTGAAGAAGTGTATCAAAAACCAGTGGGTGACAACGAATTATATACCTAATTATGAAGACGGACATATCGGAGGAAGTCCTGATCTGGATTTTCAGAGTTATACTCGTTACATGGTATATGGTGACAATGAGGGAATCGGACGGAGAGGTTATCGGGTTGGCAATCCGTTAAGAATTGCATGGGCAAACGATTTCTTCCGACCTATACAAGGCAACTATGGCGTAATGGAATTACAGCCAGGACAGGTTAATTGGGGAGGTATTAATCCACAACCGATGCCAGGAGCCGTACGTTTATGGTTGTGGAGCGTATTTGCAGGGGGGAGTGATTTTGTCTGTACATATAGATACAGACAGCCACTTTCAGGTATGGAACAGTATCATTACGGTATAGTAGGAACGGATGGGGTTTCGCTTACTCCAGGTGGAAGGGAATACCAACAGTTTATAAAGGAAATCCAGAGCTTAAGATCTGAAGCTGGTGGTGTGAACGATGTTCCTTCAGAATACTCTGCCCGTAAGGCTGCTATTTTGTTTAATCCGGAGAACTCCTGGAATATTGACAGACAGAAACAAACTTGGCATTGGAGTACGATGTGGCATATTGAAAAGTATTATCGTGCGTTGAAATCTTTTGGTGCTCCTGTTGATTTTATCACTGAGGCTAAGAATTTTGAGGAGTATCCTTTGTTGATTGTACCTGCATATCAGATGGCGGATGAAAAATTGGTTCAGCGTTGGATAGATTATGTGAAGAATGGAGGGCATTTGGTCTTGACATGCCGAACGGCTCAGAAGGACAGAAATGGTCGGTTGTCGGCCATTCCTTTCGGAGGAATGTTGGAACAGCTCACAGGTCAAACTTTGGATTTCTTTGATTTGCTCTTGTCGGGGCAACAGGGAACGGTTGAAATGGGTGGTAAGTCCTATCAATGGGTTTCTTGGGGAGAAATATTAAAACCTTCTGATCAGACGGAAACGTTGGCTGTGTTTAAGAACGAATTTTATGAAGGTAGTGCTGCGGTGACATTTCGCAGTATGGGAAAGGGAAGTGTGACCTATGTAGGAGTTGACAGTAGGGCCGGAGATTTGGAATATGATATTTTAAGCCGGCTTTATGAAAAAAGAAATATTCCTGTGCTGAATTTACCGTACGGTGTGACAATGGAATATCGCAATGGATTGGGGATAGTAATGAACTATAGTGATCAACCTTATACTTTTACTATGCCGGAAAAAGCAGTCGCATTGATTGGGAATGAGACGGTCAAGCCTACAGACGTTTTCGTTTTTAAATATTAAAATGCGTCAGATCTGTTTTTTGAGTTGAATGCTTGGTCTCTTCTGGAATAATAATTGTAATTTTGTGTTGTCGAATTAATTTTTAAGAGAACGGAAATGCATACCAGAGAAGAGCAAATGGCTGCCTTCGGGCGGTTGCTTGATGTGTTGGACACATTAAGAGAAAAATGTCCGTGGGATCGGAAACAGACTAATGAAAGTTTGCGTCCTAATACGATTGAAGAAACTTTTGAATTGTGTGACGCATTGATGAAGAATGATCTCCATAATATCTGTAAGGAATTGGGGGACGTGCTTTTACATGTTTGCTTTTATGCTAAAATAGCCAGTGAAACTGATCAATTTGACATAGCGGATGTATGTAATAAGCTGACGGACAAACTTATATTCCGCCATCCTCATGTTTATGGAGAGGTGAAAGCAGAATCGGCGGGAGAAGTTGTTCAGAATTGGGAACAGATCAAACTGAAAGAAAAGGACGGTAACCGTTCTGTGTTAAGTGGAGTGCCTGACGCTTTACCTTCGCTCATAAAGGCTTACCGTATTCAGGATAAAGCACGGAATGTCGGTTTTGACTGGCAGAAAAGAGAGGATGTATGGCAGAAGGTAAAAGAAGAGCTTCATGAACTGGAGGTGGAATTGGCCAAGGAGGATAAGGAAAAGTCAACGGATGAATTTGGAGATTTTCTTTTTAGCTTGATTAATGCCGGCCGTCTCTATCATATTAATCCGGATAATGCTCTGGAACGGACTAACAGAAAGTTTATCAGTCGTTTCAATTATGTGGAGCAACATTCTATCAAACAAGGTCGGCCGCTTACTGATATGTCGCTTGAAGAAATGGATCAGTTATGGAATGAAGCGAAAGAAATAGAAAAGCGAAAGGAATAAAATCAAAGACCTCAGGTAACAAAGAAGCTACCTGAGGTCTTTTGTTATTTTCCTTTTTTTTGCGGCCAGCCATTCGTGAATTTTCTTAGCATTCTACGATTAAACCTTTCTTCGGCCTGGATGGCATCATATACTTTTTTGGCCGACATTTGTTTGCATAATTTCTTGCAATAACTGTTTTCCAGTTCGATGGTTTCAATTTTCAGCTCATTTATGGTTTTGAGCAATGTGTAATAGTCTTTTTCTGTTGCTTGAGCATTGTCATTTTTCTTTTTTATTTCCCGTATTTGAAAATTAATGGCTCTTTGTTTGTTTCTCATTTCATGAAAAGCGGGAAAAAAGATGTTTGATTCAGAGGGCGTCAGGCAAGCTTCATGCGCGATAAAACTTTCTAGTTGTTTGGCATATTCCTGTGGTGAGAACCTGCCACGTGGCGGTTGTGCCTTGATTGGTAACTGGATATAGAGCAGGCATAGGCTCAATAATAAAATAATCTTATATTTCATATTCTGATATAGGTTAATATATTTCTGTTAGATATGAGGCGATCTCCTGGTTGCTGACAAGTGCGTAATCCAAAGCATCGTCAATGTATTCTTCTTCAGAGAAAGTGTATTGTTCGGCATGCTGTTCCGTATGATTCAATTTTATTGTATGTTGCTGATGTCTCAGGTACAAGCTGATCCCAACAAGCATGACTCCGGCCATGCAGGCTGCAGCCGCGTAACCGGCAATCCGGATTCTCCATAAGTTAAGGGAGGATATTTTTCTTTTTTTTGTTTCAAGCTGTTCTGGTAACTGATTCATCAGATTAGCAGTGAATTGTTCAAAATAACCTTCCGGAACTTTAAATGGATTTTCGGTTCCGTATTTTTCTTTAAGGATATCTTCTTCTCTCATAGCTCCAATGATTTTCTTTATAATTTTGATGTCTGAGGATAAATAAGGTTTAATCTATGGCATTAAAAAAATCACAAATTTTTTTAACGGCATGATGATAGGAGGCCTTGAGTGCGCCGACACTGGTATCTAGTATTTGGCTCATGTCTTCGTATTTCATATCCTTATAATATTTTAAGGTAAAAACGGCTCTTTGTTTGTCTGGTAATTGTGAGATGGCTTCCTGAAGTTGCCTGTCCGTTTCGTCACCGTCAAAATAGGGGTCACTGGCCAGTTGGTTGGCTATGGATCCTTCCGGTGAGTCCAGGCTGGTTTGTTCCTTTTGTCTTTGCAGGAAATTGAGTGTTTCATTGAGTGTGATGCGGTAGAGCCAGGTTGATAGCTTAGAATCGCCTCTGAATTGTTCAATGTTCAGCCATGCCTTGATAAAACTGTTTTGAAGAATATCGTTGGCATCATCATGTGAAAAGACCATACGTCTGATTTGCCAATATAGTTGCTGGTTATACTGGCGGACTATCCATTCAAAGGCTTGTCGTCTGGTAGAATTGTCTTGCAGACTTTGTATGATGGTTTTTTCTTCGTTTGTTGACATAATGGCTGAAAACTGCTTTTATGACACATATAGCAGTAAATGGTTTAAAAGAGTTCGGTTAATCGTAGTATATTTAAAAAAAACACCTGCCTCATTTCTGAATAGCAGGTGAAAAAAATGAAAATAGAAAAATCTTCAGTAATACGTTAAATATTAAGGAATAGTGACTTTTCTCACTGTTTGCCCTAATTTTATAATGTAGCATCCTTTCCTTAAGGACAGATCTATTTGTTTGTCATCATTGTCTATTTTGTAGGTCGCTACTTTGGAACCGGTTAAAGAGAATATTTCCAATACGCTTCCTGTAGCATGCTGGATGTGAATACTGCTTCCTCTTATGGTCATGCTGGTTGCTATAGGCTCGCTTTCTATACGGTCTCCTTCGGATTGAGCATAGCACAATCCGTTAAAGCTTATATAAAGCATAGTAATAATAATAAGACTTATTTTTCTGACCATATTCTTGATTTGTTTTTCACTAAGCAAATTTAGTGAATGACAACGAAAAAAACAAATTTTATTGTGTAAAACTGCTCTTTTTTCTAGATTTTTATAACCAGATTTTCTTTTGCCAATATTGTAGATGGGAAGATCTGTCTGGCTTCAGCCAGCAGTTCATTTTCGTTTTCATATCTGGCTGAAAAGTGTCCTATACACAATGTTTTGGCATGGCAGTCTTTTGCAAGTTGGGCTGCTTGTTGTGCTGTGGAATGGCAGGTTTCTTTAGCACGGACATGGTCTGCCTGTAAGAATGTAGCTTCATGGAACAGCAGATTGACGTTCTGCAGGTATTTTCCTATTTCAGGCAAATATAGGGTGTCCGAACAATAAGCGTAAGATCGGGATGCGTCTGCAGGATAGGTCAATAATTTGTATGAAACGATTTTTCCTTCGGGGGTTGTCCAGTCTTCTCCGTTTTTGATGTTATTGATGGCGTATGTCGGGATTTGATAAAAATCAATCATGTCCCGTCGTATATGGGGAAGCATTTCTTTTTCTTTGAAAAGAAATCCACAGCAAGGTATCCGGTGACGAAGTGGGATAGAGTAAACACTCACTGAACGGTCCTCGAAAATGATATTGTGCTGGGTGGTATCTATAGGATGAAATTCTACCGGATAGGTCATTCCTTTGCAAAAGAAATCAAGTTGCATATTCAAAATGTCTCCAAATTCTTTTGGAGCATAAACATGAAGGGTTGATGTCCGTCCTAGCAGGCCGAATGTAGAAATGAGTCCGATGAGTCCGAAGCAGTGATCACCGTGGAGGTGAGAAATGAATATATGGTTAAGTCTGGAGAATTTAAGTTTTGACCGTCGCAGTTGCATTTGAGCTCCTTCTCCGCAATCTATCATATATAATTTGTCTCTCAGGTTAATAACCTGTGAACTCGCGTAATGTTTAGTTGTAGGTAAGGCTGATCCGCATCCTAAAATGGTCACTTCAAACTTTTCCATATTTTGGAGGATTATAAATGTTTGTCTTGCAAATTTACTCAAAAAAAAGAGTGATGGAAATTTCCATCACTCTTTTTTATTTTATTTAAAGGTGTCCTTTAATTATTCACCTTTTTCCATCTGTGCCTTCAATGCAGCCAATGCATCGATATCACCTAATGTGGTAGATGCAGTCTGATTCTGGATAAGTGGAGCCTCATCTTTCTTGCTCTTCTTGCTTGCTGCTGCACTAGCTTTCTTGGCTTCCTTAGCCTCAGCACGCTGAGCATCTTCATAGATACGGCTGTGAGAAAGGATGATACGCTTGCTTTCCTTGTTGAATTCAATTACCTTGAAAGGAAGTTTCTCGTTGAGCTGTGCCTGGCTACCATCTTCCTTAACCAGATGTTTAGGAGTAGCGAAGCCTTCAACGCCGTATTCCAACTGGATTACAGCGCCTTTTTCCAGCATTTCAACGATTGTACCTTCGTGGATAGAATCTACTGTAAATACTGTTTCGAATACATCCCAAGGATTTTCTTCCAACTGCTTGTGACCTAAGCTCAAACGACGATTTTCCTTGTCGATTTCAAGAACCTGAACTTCGATGTCAGCACCGATCTGCGTGAATTCAGACGGATGTTTGATCTTCTTGGTCCATGACAAGTCTGAAATGTGGATCAAACCGTCTACACCTTCTTCGATTTCTACGAATACACCGAAGTTAGTGAAGTTGCGAACTTTTGCTGTATGTTTTGAGCCAACCGGATATTTCTCTTCGATGCTTTCCCATGGATCTGGCTTAAGCTGCTTGATACCAAGAGACATCTTGCGCTCGTCGCGGTCGAGAGTCAGGATTACAGCTTCTACTTCGTCGCCTACCTTCATGAAATCCTGAGCTGAACGCAAGTGCTGGCTCCATGACATTTCTGATACATGGATCAAACCTTCTACGCCCGGAGCGATTTCGATGAATGCACCGTAGTCTGCCATCACAACAACTTTACCCTTAACCTTGTCGCCTACCTTCAAGTTAGGATCCAAAGCATCCCATGGATGAGGAGTCAACTGCTTCAAGCCAAGAGCAATACGTTTCTTCTCGTCGTCGAAGTCGAGGATAACGACATTGATCTTCTGATCCAGCTGAACAACTTCCTTCGGATCGCTTACGCGGCCCCAAGACAAGTCTGTGATGTGGATCAAACCGTCTACGCCACCAAGGTCGATGAATACACCGTAAGAAGTGATGTTCTTAACAGTTCCTTCGAGAACCTGACCTTTCTCCAGTTTGCTGATAATTTCTTTCTTCTGCTGTTCCAGTTCAGCCTCGATAAGAGCCTTGTGAGAAACAACAACGTTCTTGAATTCCTGGTTGATCTTCACAACCTTGAATTCCATAGTCTTGCCTACGAATACATCGTAGTCACGGATAGGCTTAACGTCGATCTGAGAACCCGGCAAGAATGCTTCAATACCGAATACGTCAACGATCATACCACCCTTCGTGCGGCACTTGATGTAACCCTTGATGATTTCTTCATTCTCAAGAGCCTGATTAACGCGATCCCAAGAGCGGGTAGCGCGGGCTTTCTTGTGAGAGAGAATCAGCTGGCCTTTCTTGTCTTCCTGGTTTTCGATATACACTTCTACAGTGTCACCAACCTTTAAGTCAGGATTGTAACGGAACTCGCTCATCGGAATGATACCGTCTGACTTGAAGCCGATGTTTACTACAACCTCGCGCTTGTTCATTGCGATGACTGTACCGTCTACCACTTCGTGGTCGTTTACTTTGTTCAAAGAGCCTTCATAAGCCTTTTCCTGGCTTTCGCGGCTTTCATTGCTCTGGGTGTCACCTGAAGCATACGCATCCCAATCGAAATCAGCCAAAGGTGCTACGTTTTTTAAATCTGCCATTTAATTAATTGAAAATAATTTAGTTAATACTGTTAGACATTATATTGACTATAAATCCGCGGCAAAGGTAGCGCTTTTTCGTGAAATGGGCAAAAAAATGGCCTGATTTTTTATAATAATCTTCTGAGAATGATGCATTGAGTGCAAAAAACGCAGTTCCGTATGATTATTTATCCACTTTGAAACAGAGCTTATTTTTTTTATCGTTATCTTTGTGGCAGTTTTTAAAAAAGATGAGAAAATGGGTAAAATTAAATGTATCGGAGTCTTGACTTCCGGAGGAGATGCACCGGGAATGAATGCAGCCATTCGTGCCATAACAAGAGCAGGTATCGCATCAGGATTGACCGTTAAAGGTATTTATAGAGGATATGAAGGATTGATCAATAACGAGATCAAGGAATTTACCACAGAAAATGTCAGTAACATCATCCAGCGTGGAGGTACCATCCTCAAGACGGCCAGAAGCAAGGATTTCATGACTGGCGAAGGGCGTGCGAAGGCTTATGAAAATATGAAGGCACAAGGTATAGATGCATTGGTTGTTATCGGTGGTAACGGTTCATTGGCCGGTGCCAGAATCTTTGCTGAAGAGTTTGATGTACCTTGTATTGGTCTTCCTGGAACAATTGATAATGATTTGAGTGGTACGGATTCAACAATAGGATATGATACGACTCTTAATACGATTGTGGAGTGTGTGGATAAAATCCGCGATACCGCAACGTCTCACGAACGTATATTCTTTATAGAAGTTATGGGGCGTGATGCAGGATTCCTGGCACAGAACAGTGCCATAGCCAGTGGAGCTGAAGCTGCTATCATTCCCGAAGATTCTACGAATGCCGACCAGTTGGAGCAGTTCATTAGCCGCGGTATCCGCAAGAGTAAGAGTTCTAGTATGGTGATCGTTTCTGAGAGTCCGAAGTGTGGCGCTATGTATTATGCTGACCGTGTGAAGAAAGAATATCCTGAGTTTGATGTGAGGGTTTCTATTCTCGGTCACTTGCAGCGAGGAGGTTCTCCTAGTGCATACGACCGTATTCTGGCTTCCAGATTGGGCGTAGGAGCTATTCAGGCTTTGAAGGAAGGACAGCGTAATGTGATGATCGGTATCAGAAATGATGAAGTGGTTTATGTGCCTTTCACTAACGCCATAAAGAGTGATAAGCCGATCAAGAAAGAATTGATTGATGTTTTGGGCATTCTTTCAATTTAACGGACTGGAAGAATAACAAATAATAATAGTGATAAAAGAATCTGCTATCGTACGGATTCTTTTATCACTATTTTTATTAACTGAAATTCTTGAAGACTGATATCAGACATAACTTATGGCATCTGCTGCTGTCTAGGCAATCAGTGTATATGCCGTTTAAGTTAGCCTTCATACAATTGGTTTGCGAGGATGAAACACCCCGGAACAAGTCGGCAGGCTTTTTCCGGGGTGTCTTCGGAATTCAGTTCATACCGTATTAGAAAAAGTATCTTTATCCGTCAGTTATTCAACAACCAGATATTTGGAGTTGTTAATGATATATACTCCTGAATTCAATGAGATGTTGACTTCTTCTTCTGCAGCCATTTGCTTATAGAATACACGTTGTCCATTCAGTGAGAATATATTGACGGTCATGGATTGTTGTGTTCTGATTTTTATTGAATTACCGTTTTGGGTGATTTCAAGCCCGTTTGTCGGTGTGGTTGACTTGATGTCTGTCAGGTCGCTTGGTACTCCTCCCCATTTGGCATCCAGGCGTCTGGCCTCTTCTTTGGTTATACCGGTAACAGTTCCATGTCGGGGATTGAAGTCTTTCGTGAATGCGTAGGCTTTGTCTCCGAAATCATACAAGTCATCACTAAGTTGGTATTCATAGCGTAGTGATGTATAAAGGTCATACATGAGGACGTATCCCTTTTCGTTGTGTTTGAAGATGCCGGAGCCTTCAACGGGAGTTTTTCCGGCATAAACATCCAGGTACTTGAAGTCTTCATACCAGTTGCCGTGCAGAGTACTGCAGGTGGCCTGCTGTATGCCGTTCTTGATTTCCTGTCCGGATTCATTTTTGGTATTGCCTTTGTAGAATAAATGCCAGATACCGTCTTTGTAAATGATGTCGTTGTCTATTGAGCCGTATTTGGCATTAAACAGAATTTGCGGCTCATTTTCAAATGCCGTGAAATCTTCATTGGCATAGGCGTAGTATGTGGTCAGATCAGAGGACGTGCTCCGCTTGAGCGTGAAATAGATCATGTATTTACCGGCTGAGGGGTCGTATATGGTCTGGGGTGCCCATACCCAGTGGGCATCCTTGAAGTTTTCAGGATAAGTTTCGGACAGATTGATGCTGGCGTGCGACCAGTTGATAAGATCATCGGACTTCATCAGTACAATACCAGGATTTGATCCCCATCCATTGCGATGCACGTACATATCAGTAGCTACGATAAAGAATGTTTTGCCGTCTTCTCCACGTAAAATGTGCGGATCGCGGATACCGCCTGTGATGGATATCGTATCAGAATTGATAACGGGCTGATTGTCATTCAGAGCATGCCAGTTTACCGCATCTTTACTTACGCCGAAACGAAGATGTTCTTGAAGGGCGCCATCTCCGGAACCTTCAAAATAAGTGAAAAGATAACCGTCATATTGTGGTTCGGGATATGCAATTGTTGCTACAAATTGTTTTTGTCTTTGTTCTTGCCCTTTGGTTATGGTTGCAGTCAGCGTGACTTTGGTTCTTTCTTCTCCCGGGGTAGAAAACTGGAGTAGCTTTCCTGTTTCGTCAATGAAATCAGGTGAAGATGAATTCCAGCTTATCTGGCTCTCATATTCTCCTATGGTGTCGAGAGGGAGGTACCAACGTGCGTTGTTCAGGTATCCTTCGGGTATCTGTAAGGCTTCTGTATCCAGATCGACACTGGCCTTGTCCGTGTATTGATGGATGACGGTGCAGTTAAATTCCCTGTGCGCTGTCTTTCCGTTTTGGGAAACGGTTGCCGTCAGGGTGATTGTCTTGTCATTCTCGTCTGCTTCGGGTCTGTTTACCTGTCCGTCGGAATTTATGGTTTCAGGATCGGAAGATGTCCACACGATTTGTAATCCGTTGATTTCTTTTGGCAGATTCAAGTCGTTTTTGATCTTTTCCAAGCTGCCCAGATCTATCTGTTGCAATACTTTGTAGAGTGTCATTTCTGTATTTCTTTCCTCCAGAGTATTGCATAAGGAGTTGACCTGTGTTTCGGTCAGTGGTGAACGGAAAATCTTGAAATTGTCAATGTAGGCGTTTTTTAGGTAAGAGTCATTTCCCCAACAAGAGCGTCCAAGCCAGTTGTAGATGAAATTTTCGGCCATATCGGATGGTTTTATGGTCATATCGTTTTTTTCTTGTATGACCTTTCCATTAAGGTACAATATTCCGGTTTGTCCTTTTTGTACGTAGGTGATATTCTGCCATTTTTCGCATGCGAGATTTTCGGCGTATCCTACTGACTGTTGGCTTGAATATTGAAGGTTGTTGATGGTGTATGACAGGCTTTTTGCGCCTATGAAGATATATTGTACATCATTTTGGTTTGTACCGTATATGACAGGGTATAGGCTGGAAAAACAGCAGATAAAGTTGCCCAGATTATTCAGGTTGTTGTCTGATTCTGAATAAATGTCAAGTGAAATGGTGAAATCTTCGATATCGGTAAATACGGATTTTCCCATTTTCTCACCCATGTCCATAAATCCATTTCGGGAACCGGTGTATAAGACATGGTTGTCGCAGATGTTGACGATGGAGGCATCGTTTTCCAACGTACCCATATATAATTTTTGGTCATCCTGAGGTTGGCCCTGCTCGAATGTGTAGCTTACAGAGGGGGTTGGAATAGAGCTGTTTCTGGGTGATTTGCCGGAGGGGACAAGTCTGTTGGGAGAGGCTTGAAGTAATAACGGTATGCTTAAAGCTGCAATAGTAAGAATTCTCATGGTTGATGATTTTTGGTTTTCCTGATAAAGATACTAATTTATGGTATGACAGTCAATATCTAAGGACCAAAAAATGCAAATTAGTGGCAGATAGGGCATTTTGAGGATTGACTTGATGGGGGATTTTTGCAGGGATTTATTTTTATAGTATCTTTGAGACAAATTCAATGTACTTATGAATAAAATAGTTTGGTGTTTAGGATGCGGACTGTTAAATATGGTTCCGTTGAATGCTCAGCAGAATGAGCAGATAGAAGTTTCACCATATGAATTGGTGTGGAGTGATGAATTCTCGACAGACGGGAGACCTGATAGCTTGAAATGGGATTATGAACAGGGGTTTGCTCGCAATCATGAATTGCAGTGGTATCAGGAAGACAATGCACGCTGTGAGAATGGTTTGCTTGTAATTGAGGCAAGAGAGGAAAAGCGTCCAAACCCATGGTACCGTGCCGGTAGCGGCGACTGGAGATTTTCCCGTGAGAATATAGAGTATACTTCAGCTTCGATAACAACCAGAGGAAAATATTCTTTCCGTTATGGACGTCTTGAAGTCAGGGCACGTATACCTGGTGGGAAAGGTGCATGGCCCGCAATCTGGACTTTAGGTGATAAAATGGAATGGCCTTCATGTGGTGAGATCGATATAATGGAATTTTACCGCATACAGGGCTCGCCTGTGATAATGGCTAATGCAGCGTGGGGAGGAGAACGTCGTTGGACGGCAATCTGGAACAGCCGGCCTACGCCTCTTTTACATTTCTTGGAAAAGAATCCGGATTGGTTGACGGAATTTCATGTATGGAGAATGGATTGGGACGAAAAGGCGATCCGTTTGTATTTGGATGACGAGTTACTGAATGAAATCATCTTGGAGAAAACGTATAATGGCAGCCTTGGGGAATTTGCCAATCCGTTTATGCAGTCACATTATATCCTGCTTAATCTGGCGTTAGGAGGTGATAATGGCGGTCCTGTCGCTCAATCGGCAATGCCGATGAGATATGAAGTAGATTATGTACGTGTATATCAGAAAAAATAATGTCCGCTTTCAAGCGGACATAAAAAAAGGGTCAGCGCTCTGACCCAACCTTTGTTAACCTTAAATCTAATACTATGAAAAACACGTTGCAAAAGTACGTGTTTTTTTTAAATCTGCAATAGATTAAGGTCTAAAATCTGCTATATTTAACATGAATTAAAGGTTTTGTGCGGATTTATAAGAGATTTTTTCGAATTTATGGTGATTTATCTCTATTTGCCTTGCATCTCCTTGTTTATAATTTGCAAAATAAGGAAACGAAAAATGGTACGCTTATATTGATTAGCAAACCGTGTATAATGGCAATGGGAATACTGTCCTGACCGGAATATTTGGTGATGGATGGTAACAATATATCCGTAGATGTAACTCCTGCTGCAGAGATAGGTGCGAATCGTCCGAATAATTTGTAGATCAGTGGTGCTCCTATCAGAGCTGTCATTTCCCTGAATATGTTGGCCAGTAAGGCAATGGTTCCTAACTCGGTAGCCAGTTGGGTACCGATACAGGGGGCTTTAAGTTGGGTTATCAATACAGACGAGAGTGAATAATAGGCAAATCCGCTCCCGACCGCCATGCAGTCGAAAACACTCCACTGGCTTAATATCAGTCCGGCCATGGCTGAGAACAGGAACGTGCCGCAAACTGTTGCTATAGGGACTAGAAGCATTTTGGGTGAAAAGTTTGTGAAAACTTGAAGGATGTTGTTGCTGCTTCCCAGACTGATGCCAATCAGAAGCATCAGAATATATAATAAATCTACAGACACTCCGTGTATATCGAAGTTAGCTATGTAATTTGTTCCGGTAAGACACCCGAGGATAAAGAAAAACAAAACAATCAGGCTACTTTTCATTCTTTTTATTTTTATTGAATAGGAAATGTTGTACACACCATGAAGCCAGCATGCTTCCTGTCAGGCTTAAGAAGGCGATTAAGGCTGCCTGGCTGCAAAAATTACCCAGATGCTCAATGATAAGATGATTGGACCCAATGGACAGACCGAGTAGATAGAGCAACAGGCAGACTGCAACTTGAATAATGCTGCCTGTGTTCCTGATGAATTTTTTATTTCTAAAGGAATACCCTAAAATGGCTCCGCACCCCATGAGGATAATGAATGTATACATTTGGACAAAGAAATTTTAAGTATTTATGTTTCGTTACTTTTAAATCGTAAGCAATTTGTTTAATTTATTGCTTTTTTTAGACTTTGTTTATTGGTTTTGGGTCAAATTTGGCTATTTTTACTTCATGCCATTAATATATTGTTATATGTCTTAAAACGGCCTGCAAAGTTAGTATTTCCTTTTTAAATACGCAATAGTAAGCCTTAAAAGCTTTTTGTTTGTCCCAATATAAGGCGTTTTTTGTGCTTTGATGTTTTAAATTGTAAGTATAATCAGCTATTTTTCTTGTTGATATGCTAATATGGCCTATTAATAGGCGTTTATGGTGTGTTTTTGGGGTACGTGAATGATAATTTTGATCTGTAATAAGAGACTTGCTTGGCATGAAAGGTATATTTATCTTTGTAGGCGATTTAATTAAAATGGAATAAAGATGAAACGAATCGAAGAATTGGATTTTCTGAAGGGTATGTTTATCTTGTTGGTTATTGTTTTTCATTTGGTGTATATCGGAGATACTTATCCTTATGCCAAGCGTTTGGTTTATACTTTCCATATTCCAGCTTTTTTTATGATTTCAGGCTATTTAATGAAGGTGGATAAGAAGAGTCTTGCCTTTTTGAAAAGCATGGTTTGGATAATGATTCCGTACATCGTTATGGAAGCTGGTTATGTGGTGATGTCATCCGTACTTCCGGTACGGGAACGGGTAGATGTGTTGTCGGGAACCTTGCTTTTGGATAAGATATTCGTTCATCCCATGGGGCCATATTGGTATTTGCACACCTTGGTCATTTGTGGTATGGCCTATTTTGTAGTTAATCGGCTTAAATCTTATATGGAAGTATATGCCATGTTGCTGGTTCTCGCATTGGTGTATGCGCTATTGTCGTATGGTTGTGGATTGATTGCAGCTCCAAGTGCGTTGTATTTTATGATTGGTGTTGTGCTGAGTCAGTCTGGTATTTCCTTCTTGTCCCTTTTCCGTGCTTCATGGCTGTCTTTGGTTCCTTTTGCATGGCTGGCTGCTTATCCGGACAATTTGAACCGGTTTTCTATAGCTGGCTTGTTGATTACCTATCTTTCAGTCAGTTTGTTCTTGGCCGTGTTTAAAGTTTTGCCGGTCAGAATGCGTACAGCAGGCTGTTATATTGGTGAACATTCTTTATTGCTTTTATTGTTTTCGCCTGTCTTTACGATGTTGGTAAAGCCTTTGGTTGGGGTATTGTCATTCGAACCTACGGGGATCCTGTTCTTATTCGTGGCTTTGTTAATAGCCGTTTCGGGTAGTTTTTTTATAGCCTGGATTATGGATCTGTTGAATATTTCCCGTTTCTTTTTTGGAAAGAGAAAGATATTAAAGCCTTTTATAAGGCAATAAAACAGGCGTTTATCTTTGTCGGATGAATATAATCATTGGTAATAAAAAAAGTGGGACGCTTCACAGCGTCCCACTTTTTTAGTTTTTTAGGTATTAGTTTTGTTTAAGGTAAAAAGATTGTTTTCAGGATAACGATGCAAAGATACAGGCATTTTGACGTTCCGACAAGTGAAACAATATGCTTTACAACATAAATTTGCATTTTAATTACTTTTTTTAAAAAAACTATTTTAAAATGTGTTCATATTCATTAATATGGTAATTCGCTATGTCGTTAATGGGAGCCTGAATTATTTTTCCAATATGTAATCTTCTTAATTGGGCAGCTTCTTGCAGTTCTTTCTGGAAATACCAGGCAATACTGCCTACGAAATGGACCGGAAGGTCTTTGCGATCGTATGTTTCAATGTTTTTTGAGAAGAAATCAGCAAAATTATTTATCAGAAGTTCATGTATATGGGAATTCTCCCTGTGCTTATAAAGAAACGGTGTGAATGAGGCTAAAAACCTGTTGCCGCCGGGTTCCTTATAGACTTTTTGGATGAATTCACTTTCCGACAGATTATACGTATTGAAGAAATCTTCTTTGATGGAATCCGGCATCAGGCCTTTCAGGATCTGGTTGACCAGACTCTTGCCCAAAGTGGCTCCGCTACCCTCATCTCCAAGGATATAACCTAATGAAGGCGTGTGTTTTATAATCTGTTTTCCGTCATATAAGCCGGAGTTGGATCCCGTGCCGAGAATACAGGCGATACCTTCTTCTTTACCACATAAGGCTCTTGCTGCTCCCATCAGGTCGGAGTTGACCTGTACTTCGGTATGAGGATGAATGTCCTTTAATACGGATTCTATTTGGGGGATGACATCAGGGATACAGCCGGCACCATAGAAATGGATTTGCAGTTCGGATGTAGATTCCAGTTCCTTATATATTTCAGGGATCAGTTCCTGTTCTATCGTTTCTGCAATGGTATCCGTACTTTGTATGGCCGGATTGATGCCTTTGGTTACCATGTATTTTTCTTCTTTGCCGTCACATGAAAGAAGGCACCATGATGTCTTTGAAGAACCGGCATCGGCAATGAGCATTCGCGGTTTCATTTCAATCTGGACGGTCTGTTTTTTACCAAATTCAGGATCAATGTCTAGCAGTGAAGCTACAACGACGGTAACCAGACAGCACGCCATGACAATAAGAAAGAAATTAAAATAACCTACTGTTTCCTGCAACCAGCCGGCTATCATTCCGGGCAACATCATGGATAGCGCCATAAATGCCGTACAGATGGCATAGTGCGCAGTTTGATGTGAACCTCGGGAATAATAGATCATATACAGCATGTAAGCTGTAAATCCGAAACCGTATCCAAACTGTTCAATAAATACCAGCAGGTTGATAACCAGAAAACTGTGGCTGGTCGTATAGCTGAGGTATACATAAACCAGATCAGGGATGGTAATGCTCCACACCATTGGCCATAACCATTTCTTGAGGCCTCCTTTTGAGGCGGCTATACCGCCGATAATACCTCCGATTGTCAGACCGAAAACGCCGACCGTGCCTTGGACAAATCCGACCTCCTGTGTGGAGAGCCCCAGTCCTCCCATGCTTGGCTGGTCTATTAAGAACAGATTGGCCATTTTGACAAGAAGGGCTTCCGGAAGCCTGTAGAACAGCATGAATGTGATGGCAATCCAGGCTTGCGGCTTTTTGAAAAAGCTGTAAAATGTCATCAGGAAGTCGTGGAGAAGCTGTCCGGCTGAGGCTGTCCTTTCCGTCTTGTCCTTATTGGGATGTGGGAGGTAGACGACATGATATAATGTCAATGCAATAAAGAAACCGGCTAAGGCATAAAATGTGATACTCCACGAGAAAGCGATTTTTCGCGTGAAAACTTCCAATGTGCCCGCAAGCATGATCAGCAATCCCTGTCCGGCAATAGTTGCAATGCGGTAGAATGTGCTGCGGATTCCCACGTACAGGGTCTGTTCGTGAGGAGTCAGTGCGAGCATGTAGAAGCCGTCTGCAGCTATGTCGTGAGTGGCGCTGTAAAATGCCATCAGCCAGAAAAATGCCAGCGTACTCTGAAAAAAGTGTGAAGTCGGTATGGTAAAGGCAATACCGGCCATTCCTGCACCGATCAGCAGTTCCATGGCTAATATCCACCATCTTTTGCTCTTTATCAGATCAATGAAAGGACTCCATAAAGGTTTGATCACCCATGGCAGATAGAGCCAACTCGTATAGAGGGCGATGTCCGTATTCGAGATATCCAGTCTCTTGTACATCATGACAGAGATGGTCATGACTGCCACGTAAGGCAAGGCTTCCGCAAAATATAATGTCGGAATCCATGCCCACGGGTTGGTACGGGCATTTCGGGGATGTCTGTTCTTTATCATGATTATTTATACACTTTTTTGATGGTTACACCATTGTAGTAATGTTTCAGGATTTCATCATACTTATATCCCTTGCTTCCCATTACGGCAGCACCGATCTGACACATTCCGACTCCATGTCCCCAACCGGCACCGGTGAGAATGAATTTGCCCGGAATGCCGTCCTGTATGTTTTCTTTATCTACCACAAAGGCAGAGCTGTACAGATGGTTGGGACTGAGAACTCTTCTTATTTCCAGTTCCTTGCCGATAATCATGGTGTGTTCGGTGCCTACTATTTTCAGCTTGCTGAGGTGACCGCCCTTGCCTCGTTCGGTGGGGATAAGATCAATGATCTGCCCGTAGTCGTTTTTAAGGTTTTCCCTGACGAGTTCAGCCAGTTCTTCTTGGGTGTATTCCACCTTCCAACGGTAGAAATTCTTGGTTTCCTGGTCATAGTCGTTCAGAACCTGTTTGAGTACAGTCGGGTCACTGGTATTGCAGAATGCGGGCGGGTTGCTGCGAATCCATTTCTCCGCTTCATTTTCCTTGGTGAGGTCCGGGATGGAAGGACGTTCTCCTGATGAAGTCAGCGGCTGGTCACTCAGGGCCGTCAGATAAGGGTAATGTTTGTCTTCCCAGCAGTATTCGAATTCTTCGGTCAGGCCGCCGCAACATTTTGAAAATCTGGCATCACAGATTTCGTCTTCAAACATGAGAATCTGTCCTCTGGTCGCTTTGACGGCTTCCACGACAGTTTCATTGCTGGCTCGTGTGATGCCTTGATATCTTTGACAGTGATCATCTGCGCAGACGTCAAAAATGGTATGGTCTTCTCGGTCGTACCAACGTATGGTTTCTGTTTCGGTCTTGATGAACGAGAAGAATCCGCGGTCATGATTGTTCATTTGCGCGCGTTTTTCCATTTGGGCGTAAAGCCAGCTTCTGCTGATGACGGAAGCAGCTTTCAGGAATTCCAGTGAAGACGTGGCGCTCATTTCGCTTGAGATGACGCTGATCAGATAATCTTCGACAGGTAAAAGATTGATGGCAACGATTTTTTCTTCGTCAACCATTAATTTAAGTGTGCCGCTGAATATCTGGGTTTCCTTACGTTCCCAATGGAATTTTATGCCGATTGTCACGTCATAGAGAGAGAAGGATGCATTTTCTTCCTGAGGAATGAATGTGAGTTCCCTGTAAAGGTTGCCGTTCCACAGGATACCCCCTTCGCTATATTCTACCGTTTGCTCGCCGTGTACGAGCATGCCCTTGGCTATGTAATTGGTATTGAGTGAAAAATGGATGCGCTGCCGGCTCATGATGCCGACGCTGACTTCCGGTTCCTTGTTTTCCCAGCAGTGATGATAAGCGGGCGCTTCCTGAGAGTGGTTGTCGTCCGAATCCTGACAGGATGTACCTTCTATCTTTCTGATGACTTCCTTTATCTCGTTTTCGTCCAATGTGACTTCTTTCAGTATGGCGATAGCCTGCTCTGCCGTGATTTTGTCAAAGTCGGTTTGTCTGGGCGTGATGAGAAGACCGCCCATGTCCAAGGCTCCCGGGCTGACCAGAAGTTGCTTGTCGGAATCTTCATAATAACAGTCCGGGCGGTGTTTCTTTCTGGGAAATACCAGTGTGATCACTTCGTCTTCTTTTCCGCTTGTGAAAGATTGGCGCCAGCAGAGTATATTCATCCGGGGTTCATATTCTCCGTCATAATTGGGGAGTGCATGATATAATCGTTCAAACAGAGGATCCGGTTGGTCTTCAGGACATGTCCGGATGATAAATACCGGGCATGCATAGTTTTTCAGATAATAAATACCGCAATGACTGTTGTGTGAGAGAAGGTTCTCAATTTCCTCTTCCTGGTCGGAGTCGATAGGATAGAGCTTCTCACAGTTCATATCGTAATTCTTCCAGTCCTTTTCGATAGGAACGATTCCGCGTTGGCCGGCCTGTAGATGCATGTGATCGGGAGCAGATGCACCGCATACGGGGCCATTGTAGAAAAACAGCCTGTCCGGGCAGTTCCATGCCATCTTGCACATTGTGGGGAAATAGGGCAGGATATGTTGGGGCGTATGCCGTCTTGTCGGGATCGTGATATGATTCGGAAGAATCGGGAACGGATTGACAAGAAGCTGGTAACGTCCTTCGAGCTGAAGCGCCTCCTGTTCAGCAGGAAGATTTCTGGTGCAAAGGAAACACGGACGTTTTTGGATACTTTTCGCATCAATCTTGGCATTGGTTGAAACCATGCGTGCAGGATTGAACTGTGCGCTTAAGCCGAATGGGTCAGAACACAATTCCTTGGTGATGACAGATTGCAGCTTTTGGTGGCTTTCCTGTGCGGCCGGCCACGATTTCAACTGCCGGTCGATAAACTCCTGGATTTCCTCGTTTGTGGCATGATGGTTCCAGGTCTTGACCAGTTGGGTTCTTGCGGCAATTTCAATCGTGCGTAATTTGTCTTTGTAAAAGTTATGTTCATTGACCTTGTCTACACTTAAGGCCGCGTCCGAGTTGCCTTCCCATCTGCGGCACAGATAGAGTTCTTCATATATTCTGCCTATACGGTAGTAACGTGAGAAACAGAGTCCCAAAGCGTAGTCTTCACCATAACTGGTATTGGGGATCTGCAATTTGCGCAGTATGGGCGTAAAGAAGGCTCTTGGTGCTCCCAGTCCGTTGATTCTTAATGCATTGTTTCTTCCGTTGGCCGGAGTCCATTCCTTGTGGTCGATCAGTCCCGGCGGGAGAGTCTGCAATGCAAAATCGGTCATCCGGTAGGAACCTATGACCATGGCTGCATTTTCCGCATAGAACGTATTTCTTATTTTCTGAAGAGTATGAGGAGAACTGTAAAGGTCATCCGAATCCAACTGGACAACAAACCGGCCGCATTCCTGATGATGGACGGCCAGATTCCAGCAACCTCCGATACCCAGATCCTCCCTGTCCGGGCAAATATGGATGACTTGAGGGTTATCTTTATATTGGTCGATCAGTTCAGTTGTTCCGTCTGTTGAATGGTTATCTATGATGAACAGGTTGAAATCAAAATCGGTTTCCTGGCTTAATACGCTCTTTATCGCATCTTCAATTGTTTTGACCCGATTGCGTACGGGGATGATGACGGACAATTCACGTGGAAATGAATAGTCTTCAAATTTAAGGTCATCGAATTCATCCTGATTCAGATAGGCGCCTATTGCTTTGAGGTGTGAAGTGCAGGCCTTTTCCATTTCAAGCTGGACAGCGCGGTTTCTGGGATTGACATAATCAAAATTTTTTTCTCCGCTTTTGCGCAGGTCCGTTTCTATCTCCGTATAAAGATATTCGTTAAGATGGAAAATCTGTCCCTTTCTGCTGAGATATAGCCGCAGGTCGTACCAACCGGCATACTGGTAGTAGGTCACCGGTTCGTCAAGATATGATTTTAAAGCCTGTCTGGGTATCAGGACAAGTGGTCCGAAGTCAAAATCATCCCGCAGACTTCCGGCCTGATAGTCGATGACAGGTTTGTTTGTGCGTATTCCCTCCTTTATGGCATAATGGTCTGTGTAGATCATGATGGCTTGTGTGTCTTCTGCCACATTGATGAGACGGGTGCATGCCTGAAAGCCGATTTCAACAGGCAGCTCTTTCATGTAGAACAGGCAGAAGTCAGCTTCGGTGTGTGCGGCAATCTGCTGCATGGCGTCGGTACTGAAAAGACTGTCCTTTACAGGTAATATGGTGCATCGGTCGTTTATGACCGTGATTTCCCGGCTTTGTGTTGATAAACCGAAAACATTCCGGATGGATGAGCCGGCCAAAAAGGTCCGGGCCAATTCAGTGAACTGTGTTTCCGTCTGATAAGGGATAAAACAGTCTATGGTGAGGGGTTGTTCGCGTAGTTTCATGAATTAATTTATTGTAATATTACATGCAAAGATACGAATAGATGTGTAATTATGTGATAGTTTTCTCTTTTTTCCTTAACTTTGCCTGCAATTATATATGGGTATAATATGACAGAAGAAAATAAAAAGCCCCTTCTGGGAATGACTTTGGCCGATTTGAAGCAAGCAGTTGGCGAATTGGGCCTTCCTGCTTATTCTGCCAGGCAGATTGCAGACTGGGTCTATGCGAAAAAGGTCGACGATATTGACCGGATGAGTAATATTTCCGCTAAAAACAGGGCAGTCCTGAAAGAGCATTACACCGTAGGAATAACGCTTCCGATGGAATGTCAGAAATCCGTTGACGGCACTATTAAGTATCTTTACAGGACCATATCCGGTGATTTCATCGAAACGGTATATATTCCTGATAAGGATAGGGCGACTCTGTGTGTGTCATCACAGGTAGGCTGTAAGATGAACTGTAAATTCTGTATGACCGGCAAGCAGGGCTTTTCAGGCAATTTGTCAGTGACAGACATCTTGAACCAGATTTATGCGCTTCCTGAACGGGATACATTGACCAATGTTGTTTTTATGGGACAGGGAGAGCCATTCGACAATCTGGATAATGTGCTGAAGGCTACGGAAATACTCACTTCGGATTATGCCTTGGCCTGGAGCCCTAAGCGGATTACGGTTTCTACCGTAGGCTTGCGTAAGGGATTGGAACGTTTCCTCAATGAGAGTGAATGTCATCTGGCTGTTAGTCTCCATAATCCTTTCCATGAACAAAGGGCGGACCTGATGCCGGCAGAAAAAAGTTTCCCCCTTCAGGAAATTGTCCAGTTGCTGAAACACTATGATTTTACACATCAGCGGCGTTTGTCCTTTGAATATATCATGTTTGACGGCGTAAACGACACCAAGGCTCATGCCGATGCTTTGTTGAAACTTCTTAAAGGCTTGGAATGCCGGATCAACCTGATACGTTTTCATCCTATTCCCAATATAGATCTCAGCGGGACACCCGATGAAAAAGTTCTGGAATTCAGAGACTATCTGACGCGTCACGGCTTGTTCTCAACGATAAGGGCTTCACGTGGACAGGATATTTTTGCAGCATGCGGTTTGTTGAGTACCGCCAAGCAGCAGGGAATAGAAATATAACAATCATAATTGGATTAAGATATGAACAACTTTATTAGAACATTAAGTCTTTGGATCGTTTGTTTGCTCTGCCTTTCTGCGTGTGAGGGTAAATTTACAATGCCATCGGCAAGTGGCCGTCCTTACGAAGTTCTGGTCGTAGTGGGTGACAGTTTGTGGCAGCGACCCGCCGGTCGTGCACTTTTTGATGTGTTGGATACGGATATCCCGGGATTGCCGCAGCCGGAGCGTTCTTTCAGAATTTCGCAGACGGATCCGAAACGCTTTAACCAGATTCTGAATATCTTTCGCAATATTATCATCGTGGATATTGATAAGAAACAGTATACCCAGACTACTTATAAATATTCCCGGGATGTGTTTGCGCGTCCTCAGGTCGTGATGAAGATTCAGAGTCCGAGTGAAGAGGAATTTGCCGCGTTTGTGAAAAAGAATTCAGCTACCATCATAGATTTCTTTGTGAAGATAGAAATGAACCGTCTGGTCAATGAACTGGAGAAAAAGCATTCTACCGTCGCTTCGCAACTGGCTCAGGAAATCTTTGGCTGTCAGTTGTGGGCTCCTTCGGAAATGAAAAGTTACAAGAAGGGGAAGGACTTTTTCTGGGTGTCATCAAACAGTGCGACTTCCATGGTGAATATGTGCATGTATTCATATCCTTATGAAGGTCCGTCAACGTTTAACAAACGTTATGTCCTGGCCAAGCGTGATTCGATTATGAAAGTCAATATTCCGGGCTCCAAACCATATATGTATATGGCTACGGATACCCTTTGCACGACAGTACGTCCGATCAACGTGAAAGGACAATATGCCATGGAGATCAGGGGGCTCTGGCAGATGGAAAATGATGGCATGGGTGGACCTTTTGTCAGCCATTCCCGTGTGGATACAACCGCAAACCGTGTGGTCGTAGTCGAAGGATTTGTCTTTGCGCCTGAAAAAATGAAACGTGGATTGATCCGTCGGGTAGAAGGTGCTTTGTATACCCTCTGTCTGCCGGATGAACAGGCGCGTCAGATCAGTATTAATATACCGGAGGTGGAGGTTGTGGCCACTAAAGAATAAGAACAATAAAATCAGATGATATGAAAACAGAAAAAATACGAGTTGGCATTACGCATGGTGACATCAATGGAGTAGGATATGAAGTGATTTTTAAATTGTTTAGCGAACCCATGATGCTTGAGTTGTGTACTCCCGTGATTTATGGGTCTCCCAAAGTTGCCACATACCATCGCAAGGCAATGGATCTGTCTGTGAATTTCCTGACCGTGGACAGTGCGGATCAGATTGCGGACGGCAAGTTGAATCTGGTGGATTGTATTTCCGGTGACGTGAAGATCGAATTCGGAAAAGCGGCCCAGGATAGCGGACAGGCGGCTTTGGCCGCCCTGGAAAAGGCCATGGAAGATTATCGTAACGGCCTGATCGATGTATTGGTGACGGCGCCGATCAATAAGTCGACCATACAGTGTGAAAACTTCCATTTCCCCGGACATACCGAGTATATAGAAGAAAAGCTGGGTGACGGAAACGAAGCATTGATGATTTTGATGAACGAACGTTTAAAGGTGGCTTTGGTAACAACCCATTTGCCGTTGCGGGAAGTACCCGATGCCATAACCAAAGAGGCCATAATGCGTAAGGTTCATATTTTTGAGCGTTCTCTGAAAACCGATTTTGCCATTCAGAAACCGCGTATAGCAGTCCTGGCGCTTAATCCTCATGCCGGAGATAACGGCTTGTTGGGTGACGAGGAACAGAATGTGATCATTCCGGCAATAAAGGAATTGGTAGAAGAAGGCGTGTCCTGTTTCGGACCTTTTGCTGCCGATGGATTTTTTGGAGCAGGTTCGTATGAATATTATGACGGTGTTCTGGCCATGTATCATGATCAGGGTCTGTCTCCTTTCAAGACCATAGCCATGTCCGACGGTGTTAATTTTACGGCCGGTCTTCCGGTGGTGCGTACATCGCCTGATCACGGGACAGCTTATGACATTGCCGGTCAGGGCAAGGCGGATGAGTCATCAATGCGTTCCGCAGTTTATGCTGCCATAGATATTTTCAGAAATCGTAAAAGAGAGGAAGAAGCAGGTATCAATCCGTTGCATAAACAGATGGTGGACCATCGTGAAGATGAAACCAGATCACGCAGGACGGATAATTTGGAACAGATGTTGTAATGAAGGCTGTTTATCGAAATATCTTTTTAGGGATAGGTCTGGCGGCTATCGTGCTGATGTTGTGCACGTCGGACATATCCTATCCGGATTTGTGGATGAATATACAGAAGGCCGGATATTGGTTTCCGGCCGTGCTTGGCTTATGGATTCTGATTTATTGGTTGAATGCATGGTCATGGTCGGTAATAATAAATGATGGGACGGTATCAAAAGTACCGTTCCGCTGTATTTATAAATATACGATCAGCGGATATGCCCTGAATTATGTGACCCCTGTCGGACTTTTGGGCGGAGAGCCTTACCGGATAATGGAGCTGACGCCTTATGTCGGCGCATCCAAAGCCACATCGAGTGTGATATTGTATGCCATGATGCATATTTTTTCGCATTTCTGTTTCTGGAGTTTTTCCATATTGCTTTATTTGCTCATGTATGGGCAGACCATGTCGAGCGCCATGCTGTCTTTTATTGTAGTGTGTGCGATGTTCTGTGCCTTGGGTATTTTCTTTTTCTTGAAGGGATATAAGAACGGGCTGGCAATGAAGACGCTTCGGCTGTTGGCCAGGATTCCTTTTCTGAAACGGAAAATCGGCCGTTTGATAACGGACAAGGCTGCATCAATAGAGAAAGTCGACGCACAGATAGCGGCACTTCATGCCCAACGCAAGTCTACCTTTTACAAGTCATTGTCATTGGAGTTTTTCGCTCGTTTGATCGGATGTCTGGAAGTACAGTTTATTCTGTTGATATTGACAGACCATGTGTCGTTCTGGGATTGTGTCCTGATCCAGGCCTTTACGTCATTGTTCTCCAATCTGTTCTTTTTCGTACCCATGAGCATGGGAGCAAGGGAAGGCGGTTTCGCGTTGGCTGTAGGCGGTTTGTCTCTTTCGGGAGCCTATGGTGTTTACACAGGACTTATAACCAGGGTGCGTGAGTTGTTCTGGATTGCAGTGGGATTAATCCTGATAAAGTTCGGAAATAATCACAAATAAACAAAAACAAATTGTGAACGAGCATATTTTTATGTATTTTTGTCCATGAGGAGGATGAATATATGAATATACCAGAACTGCAGACTTTAAAGAAAAGATACGGCATAGTCGGCAATTCCGAAGGATTGAACCGGGCGTTGGATATCGCCATACAGGTGGCACGGACAGATCTGTCGGTGTTGATTACGGGCGAAAGTGGAGTCGGAAAGGAGATTATCCCGCGGATAATCCATGATCACAGCTTGCGTAAGAGTAAGAAATACTTTGCGGTCAACTGTGGCTCTATTCCTGAAGGTACCATTGATTCTGAGTTGTTCGGACACGAAAAAGGCGCTTTTACAGGAGCCATCGGTGAGCGGGAAGGCTATTTCGGGGCTGCTAATGGCGGAACCTTGTTTCTTGATGAAGTGGGAGAGTTGCCGTTGGCTACACAGGCACGTTTGCTGCGTGTCCTGGAAACGGGAGAGTATATTCGTGTGGGATCGAGTGAAATCCGGAAAACGGATGTACGAATAGTCGCTGCAACCAATGTCAATATGGGAGAAGCCATCAAATCCGGAAAATTCCGTGAAGATCTGTTCTATCGTTTGAATACCATTCCCATCAAAATGCCCGCATTGCGGGAGCGCGGTGATGATGTATTGCTCCTTTTCAAGAAGTTTGCTATGGATACGGCCGAAAAATACAATATGCCGGAGGCCGTTGAGCTTACCAAGGAAGCCCAGACCGTCTTGAAGAATTATCCTTGGCCCGGAAATATCAGACAGCTGAAAAACGTGACGGAGCAGATTTCCATATTGTCTCCCGAACGCTTGATCTCCAGAGATATTCTGGTAGAGTATGTACCGGATAATCCGGTGTCGTATGATATCGTTCCGTTGAAACAGCAGAATAAGGAAAGCCATAGTTTTGAGAATGAACGCGAGTTCCTGTATAAGATTTTGTTTGATTTGCGTAACGATGTGACAGAACTCAAGAAACTGGTACATGGGCAGAGAGAAAATATGCCTCCTGCCACAAAAGGAGTTCCGGCTGTCACTTCCGTATCGTCCGAAGCTTCACCGGTGGCCTATTATTCAAGGGATTCCTTTAATACGCATGTGACACCGTCAAAGCCAGAAGAGGATTTCCAGACTCCCGAAGAATATGTCGAGGAGTCATTGTCACTGGACGACTGGGAACGGCAGATGATCATCAAGGCTTTGGAAAAGAATCATGGCAGACGTAAAAATGCGGCAAGAGATTTGAATATTTCAGAAAGAACACTCTATCGAAAAATAAAAGAATATGGCTTGGATAAAGAAAATGAGTAGGATAGAAAAATACGTGATAGGATTGTCCTTGATGGTTTTTCTGTTTTCATGTACGGTGACTTACAAGTTTAACGGAGCTTCCATAGATTATACCAAAACCAAAACCATACAGATTGCGCAGTTCCCTATAAGGTCCTCTTATGTGTGGGCGCCGATGCAGTCCATATTCAACAACCAGCTTACTGATGTGTATGCACGTCAGACCAAGTTGCAGCAGGTGACCAGAAATGGTGATTTACAGTTGTCCGGTGAGATAACCGAATACAGCCAGTTTAACAAGGGTATATCGTCAGACGGTTATTCTTCACAGACTCAGTTGAAGATGACGGTCAACGTCCGTTTTGTCAATAATGCCAACCATAATGAGGATTTTGAGCGGACATTCAGTGCAACCACCCAATATGACTCTTCACAGCAGTTGACGAGCGTACAGGAAGAACTGGTAACCCAAATGGTGAAGGATATTGTTGATCAGATATTTAATGCGACAGTGGCGAATTGGTAAATCATGGAGATACATTTGGCTGAATATATAAAGGCACCCGAAAAGCTGGGAAGGGATTCTTTGGATGAATTGCGTCAATTGGTCGAGAAGTATCCTTATTTCCAGCCGGCCAGACTTCTTTATTTGCGTAATCTTTATCAGCTTCATGATGCTTCCTTCGACAAGGAATTGCGTCGGGCATCATTGTTTTTGCCTGACAGAACCGCTTTGTTCTTGTTCATAGAGGGGCATAATTACCGTTTTGAACTGGGAAGCAGATATGAAACGGCTTCCATTGAGACGGCAGATGAAGACAGGACCAATTCGCTGATCGATAACTTCCTGTCAAAACTGCCGGAAGAAAAGGAAAAGGGGAGACGACAGAAACCGGTGGACATTTCAACGGACTATATGGCCTATCTTATGCAGACGGGCGACATGCAGGATATTGTGGCTCCCCGAATGCAGCATCAGGATCTGATCGACGATTTTATCGGGCATGGTGACCGCCGTATCGTGCTGGCCAAAACATCGGATGAGGAATTTACTCCGCCTGCTTCTGTGGAACAGGATAATGGGGCAACAGAAGAAAATGAGGACTATTTTACTGAAACATTAGCCAAAATATACATCAAACAGGGCAGATATATTAAAGCAATGGAAATTATCCGCAAATTAAGTTTGAAATATCCAAAAAAAAATCGTTACTTTGCAGACCAAATACGTTTTTTAGAGAAATTGATAATAAATAATAAAAATAAAAATTCTTAAAATGTACACTTTATTAATTGTTTTAATTCTTATTGCAGCTGTCCTGATGTGTTTGGTTGTTCTCATTCAGGAATCAAAAGGTGGCGGTTTGGCCTCTAGCTTCTCGGCATCCAATCAGATTATGGGTGTGAGAAAAACGACTGATGTGATTGAAAAACTGACTTGGGGACTTGCAGTTGCTATCGTAGTGTTGAGTATCATGTCTGTGTATTTTGTTCCGAGCGTAAGCGGAAGCGAATCTGTTGTTCTGCAGCCGGCTATGGAACAGAAAGCTACCAATGCCAATAACTTGCCGGGTTTCGGAGCTGCCGGACAGCAGCAGAATGCTCCTGCACAGGAAGGTGCTGCAGCACCTGCACAGCAGAGCGCACCGGCTCAGCAGCAGAGTGCGGCACCGGCTCAGCAGCCTGCTCAGTAATAAACAAATACATAAGTTTAGCGGGAAATTTTTAATTTACTCATAATGTAGCGCGACGGAATGGTTTAAAAACTGTTCCGTCGTGTTGTCTTTTATGGAAAGTAATGAGGTTCATTGAGTAAAATGGGGTAGTTTTTGCCCAGGAAATACCCTAAAGTTGTTTTTTTCCGACTTTACCTTCACTCCTTCACCGGATATATTAATAACCTGATACTGAATTTGCTATATGGTGAAATATCCGGTTTCACCTGTTTCACATCCTCCCTCACGCATTTTCAGACCTTCTGAGACCTATACTGCATGTGTCCGGACTCAAAAAGGGTCTGTAGACGAGCCTTTCAGTCGCTCTGCAAATAGCTCTACGGCCCTTCTGTGATCAGCTTTTTCAATGTGAGAATTGTTCCGGAAACCGATGGATTTTTCCTGGGAGATCTTCCGGAAAACTCGGCTTACTTTTGAAAAAGTAAGCTTTACTTTTTTAAAAGTAAGCCTTACTTTTTTTTAAATGTCATGATTTAAGAATTCGTGGACTTGGCTGTTCATTATGGACAAAAAGCAAATTTTGGCCAATGAACCATCCGGTGAAGGATTAGTGAAGGGTATCCTTCACCTTGAAACCCGTATGAATAAAGGGCGGTGAAGGGGTGAAGGAGAAAATCAGGTGTCTTTTCCTGATTTAACTAGACGCTTTTTTGTTTTATAAACTATAACAGTAGACACTTCTCGAGAAATATCCTGTTTGAATAGACACTTTGCCTAATAGCGTTCTGATTATGTTGTCAGTTTTCAATGTACCGGACATGCAAGAGTTCCGGCCTTGTTATTCGGCAAAACCGGATGCCTTTCGATGGGGTATTAGTTTTTTAGGTCAGATGTTCCGGCTTATGCATTCGTCCGACCTTGTTGTTCGACCTTGCAAAGATGTGTCATATTCTCCATTATCGAAAGTTTTTTGCGGATAATTTTTCTTTTTCCACATTTTTTTCTGTTCTCCTTGCTCCAAATGTACGAGCGCGGGGACTTTGTAACCGATACTCATATGTGGTCTGTGGTAGTTGTAGAAGTGGATGTATCTGCCGATGACGTTCCGGGCATGCCCGATGTTGTTGAAGTGACTTTGTCGGTAGACACGTTCGCACTTGATTGTCCCGTTGACCCGTTCGGCGATGGCATTGTCCGTAGGTTTGTAGTCCTCCGTCATGCTGATGGTAATCTCGTACGCCTGTAGCATCGCCACATAAGCGTCACAGCAGTATTGAACTCCCCGGTCAGAATGGTGGATCAGCCCTTTGAGGCTTGTGCTGCCTTTCAGTTCGACAGCCTGCTCTATTGCCTGCTCCAATGCCTGCATGGTAATGGACGCGCGGAGCGTGTCGGCAAGCATCCAGCCTACAATCTTGCGCGAGTAGGCGTCGGTTATCAGATGAAGGTAGCAGACGCTTCCGTCGGCAAGCACGATGTAGGTGATGTCGCTCACCCATAACTGATTGGAAGACAAAGGTACAAAATCCTTCACTAGGTTCTTCCACTTGTGGAAGCGGTGGTTCGAACGGGTCGTGTGCCGGGGTTTGGGAGGCGGGAGCATCAGGCGGTAACGGCGAAGAAGCGCAAAGAAGCTGTCACGTCCGGGCATGAACTTTGCCCCGAAAAGGGCTGTGAGCATGACCCAGAGTTTATAACCGCCAATGCCCGGATCCTCCTCCCGGATTTCACGTACGTTTTCTACAATGACACGTTCGCGGTGCAACTCTGTCTCGATGTCGGCCTTCGACTGGTAGAAGGCCTGACGGCAATGGCCAAATAGACGGCAGGCGGGGGCGACCTTCAGGCCGCGCCCGCTGACCAGTTCCTTTACTACTTGGCCCCAGGTTTTTTTCGGATGGGGATGTTAAAATACTCCTCGGCACGCGTGATCATCAAATCACGCGCTTCGGTTTCCAAACGAGAAAAAGAAAGCGCTTTCTCCAAATCCTTGATGCGCTTCTTCAACTGAGCGTTCTCTTCACGGTAACTCTCCTTGCTGCGATTGGCCATATCTTCTTCCGTTGATGTTATCGAAGGCGAAGATAGCGATTTTGCTTTATCACCATACTTTTCTATCCAATAATTTAAAATCTTAAGACCGCTGAGAGAGTGAAGCTTGCAAAAAGAATTCATATATCTGATTTTATGTTGCTGTTTTGCCTTATCTATGTTTATGGATGGGAATAACGTTGCTATAGGCAATATAGAAGAGGTAAATGTTCTTCTCTATGTTGGACATGTTCACCATGCGGACATGGAGATGTTCTTTTATTCAATGAGGTATGCCCAACAGTATCTATGTTGAATAGTATGTGTTAATGAAATAAAAAAAAATCACAAGTTTTTGTTGGTATTATTCTTTATGTATACCTTTGAAAGCACTAATTTAATTCATTAATTTTAAAACTATAGAAAATATGAAAACAAAGAAGAATGCCGGATTGGCTTTAATTGGGCTGGTGTGTGTTTGTGTGTGTGTTTATGGTGGTTTGTATACGTACAATGCTTGGAATCAAACAGATGAGAGTGATTTGTTGTTGGTGAACATAGAAGCATTGGCGCAAAATGAAAGTGGAGGTAATTATCGTTATCCTAATAAAGAAGGTGAAGCCCAATTCTGTAAATTGTATATATATAAGAAAGCAGGTATTGTGGTTTCTGTAAGCGATGAAGAAAATAAAGAATATGATGCCAGTGCGGAGTATACCAAGGAAATAAAAGAAGGATTAAAAGACAGATGTCCGAATAAGGGGGAGGGGTGTAATCCATTTTCTTGTCAGGAGGTTCCTTATTAATACTTGCTTTTAGAAAACATAGAGAAATATGGAAAAGATATATTGTGTTCTGATGTCTCTGTTGATTCTTTCGTGTTCTTCCAGACATGAGAAGATAGCAGAAACTGTAATTGATATCAATCCTAATGCTGCTGAAGGTTTTATCGGAAGTGAGGATATTTTAGATACGGTTGGTTGTGCGCTCATTCCTTTGGCTGAAACGGAAAAACCAATAGTTAACGTGACAAAACTCCAAGTGCAAAGCGGCAAGTTCTATATCTTGGATGAGAATACCCACTGTTTGCACGTTTTCGGTCATGATGGAAGAATTCTCTTTTCTATCGATCGACAAGGGAAAGCCGGTAACGAATATTTGGATCTGACAGATTTTCATGCTACAGAACAAGAAATCTTTCTGTTGGACCAAAATTCAAAAAAGATTCTGGTGTGTGATTCGCTGGGGAATTTTAAAAAAAAGATAGATATCCATGCTTATTGGGCGAATGGATTATTTACGATTGGTAGTGATTTTTATATAGTGAATAATAATAGCGAACCGGAAGCTGGTGCTTATCATTTATTTCATTTGACATCCGATGGTTTGGAAAAAAACAAATATTTGCCTTTTGATATCCGTCCAGGATTTGGTTCTAGAAAAAATTACGCAAAAGGTGGTAATAATGAATATCTTTATTGCCAAGCACCAATTAATACGGTGTATCAAGTGACGCAAGACGGATGTAAGCCTATTTTGAATATCAATTTTGGTTCGCGAGCTTTGCCAGAGGATTATTATACCTTGGATTTAAGACGGTTACTGCAGAAAGGGCTTGCTAAAAATTATATATTGGGTATGGATAAAATATTTGCGAGCGACAAATATATATTTCTTAAGTACCGTTATGGGGAAAACAATTATTGGATTATATACGACCGTGAAGCACAAAGAGTAAAGACGCATTGCCGCGGACTCGGACCAGAAAATATGTATCAAATGGGTTTGTCGGATTTTGTGGTGCAGGACGGATGGGTGTATGAAATCAGTTCAGGATTTAATTTTACACGCCATCAAAAACATTATACTCCTGACCCTCCTCTTGAACTCCGTTATGCAAATGAATTGCAAAGGGTTGCCCAAAGGGTTACGGAGATGTCAAATCCAGTTCTTATCCGATACAAACTCAAATGACATGGGGAGTGTAAATCTTTTAAGAAGTGTGTTGTTGGTTTGTTTGATGTCTTTTATTTTTGCCATGTCTTTTTCTTGTAGGAGTGATGTTGAAAAGGATGCGAAAGTCTTGTGTTCCAATCCGATAAGATTAAATATGGAGAAAATGCAATGTGTGTATCCCATGTTGAAGAGGGATAGTGCCTTATATCATATTAATGATGGGGAAAAACCTTATAGGTTGGTAGTGTTTTTGGATTCTACTGAATGTATGTCGTGTGCCACTGGGAAGATGCATGGTTGGGATGAGTTCCTATACGAGGTATCATTGGATGGTAAAGTTTCATGTTTCTTTATCTTTAGTCCTAAAAAAGAAGAGAAAGAAAGGTTGCACGCTTTGCTCATCATGGAGCGATTGGGGTACCCTGTGTATATAGACAGTATTGGTATTTTTACGCGTGAGAATCCTCATATACCCCAGACTCCCATGATGCATATTTTCTTGATAAACAGTAAGGGGAAAGTGGTTTTTGTAGGTGATCCACGAAGAAACACAAAATTGAATAAACTGTTCCATAAGGCCATTGTCCAGGAAAAATGAACATGTAATGTGTACTCCGGAGAGTTGCTGGTATTTCCAAACTATTGGGAACTTGGGTTCGCTGGCATGAGTATTAGCTATCCAGATTATTGGGGCTTTCGAGAATTGATTAAAAATCAATAATATAACGGAATCATTAAATCAGAAGAGGAAAGTCGGAAATAATCAGTTTTCCGACTTTCCTCTTCGTGTTATCGTATAATGGATTATGTCCCTCTCTTAGGTGTTGGGTAAATAATGTCTTATTCTGCGACGCAGTATCCTGTAATATCCTACGGTAAGACCACGCACGTCAGAGTATAGCAGATTGAAGTCTACGGTGCTGCCTAATGATACGGGAAATTGCAGGACCCATTCTATAGGCGTATGGTTGTTGGTGACCGGTGACTCCAGGTGTCGGACAATTTGTTGTGGGGCACTGTTCGTCCAAAAGATGAATTTGGCATTTGGCTGGTACGACCGGCTGAAATCCAGCAACTCGTCTAACTGGAATTCTTGTGAGATAATGCCTGCACCAGACAGATAGGCATCGTAAGCATTACATTCCTGTTCGATATGTGCGGGTACCATCAGAATGGGTTTGCCCATATAGAGAGCCTCACAAATGGATTCAAAACCGGCTGTGCTGGCGTAGGCCTTGCATCCGCCCATTTCCTGAAGAAAGGATTGGTCGTCCAGCGGATGAAAGCTGAGCGTCCGGTCGATGTGACGGATGGTTTTTTCTCCCTTCTGGTCCCAAAAGAAGTGCAGGTCGATATCCGGTCTTTTCTGATGCCATTCTTTTACCTGTGAGGAGAATCCCGCATTAACCATGTATCCGTGTATGTAATTGCCGTTGGAAGTCGGTTGTGCCAGTGCCTCTTTTCGCAACAATGGCGGAACGACGTAGAGATGCTGTTTTTCATCGTGATTCATTCGTCTGAATGACAAAGCCAGCATTTTGTAACTTCCTATGGCAGTGATGCGTGTAAAGAATTTCAGTAGCAGTAGCTGGGTGCGGTTGACTTTGGGAAACTTGAACTTCTTGTGGAGAAAAAGGTACTGATGGCCGATGCAGATGAACGGAACTTTAGGTTTGTGTAACAGATAAGTGACGCCTGTCAGCATCTCATAGAAATTAACAACAATGTCAGCACCGGAGCTCTCAATTTCCTTTTTGATATGCTTGATACTCTTTAAGTAAGTCGGAGTTCGCAGTATATTGTATATGATGCTCTTGGTGATATTGTTGCGTTTATTTGCCGGAGTAGGGAGAAAGTTCGGACTTTCAAATCGTTCGATAGGTGCCTTGAGGCGTCTCTTGAAAAAGTCAGGCAGTTCGCGTGACTGGCTTTTTCCGACTAAGACCTTGACTACCTCGTGACCTTCTTGCTGCAGGTAGTCTTCAAGTGTCAGGGCTTGAGTGAGATGCCCGCGACCTTCTCCTTGTACGATAAATAAGAATTTCATGATGCTTTATTTAGTAATGCAGATGTATTGTCTGGGTATTGGCTTACAAAATCGGTATAATACACGATATCCCATTTCCCGTTTTCATCTTCGGTCAGTGCGGATAGTGTTTCTACCCAATCTCCGGAGTTGAGGTAACGGATGCCGTTGTAAGTGGTGTTGGCTGGATGATGGATGTGTCCGCAAATAATGCCATCATATTTTCTGGCATGTGCGAATTCGGATAAGGTATGTTCAAAATCAGAGATATAGTTTACTGCGGATTTGACCTTTTGCTTGACATGCTGTGAGAATGAGTAGTATGGTTTTCCTTTCCTTGCGCGGTATTTGTTATAGAAACTGTTGAGTGCCAGCAGGATGGTATAGCCCATGTCTCCCAATTTGGCAAGCCATTTCATCTGGGTTGTCACACGGTCGAACAGATCGCCGTGTGTGACGAAGTAACGTTTGTTGTGGCTGACGAATTCGTAGTCTCTGACGATGTGTATGTTGGAAAATGTAAGCGGTGTCAGGGCCTCCAGAAAATCATCGTGATTGCCTTTGACGTATATCAGTTCCGTATTGTTGTTTTCCATCATCTTCATGAGAATCTTAAAGAAACGGGTATGTTTGGCTTGCCATCTTTTTGTGCCGCTTTTTTTCAGATGCCATCCGTCAATAATGTCGCCGTTGAGAATGAGTCTGTCACAGTCTACGTTGCTGAGAAAGTGACAGACTTCATCGGTTTTGGAATGGGTTGTACCTAAATGAATGTCTGACAATACAATTGTGCGATAGTGTGTTCTTTGTTGCATAAACTATTATTTTTGAACTTTACAAAGATACACTAAATGTATGTCAGCTTCATTTCTTTCAAATTATAATATGATGACATTATGTGGAACAGGCTTTTTTTGTCATTTGTCAAGAAGGATCTTTTGGCCGTCAATGATGTAAAGCCCTTTTCGCAGTCCTTTTGTAGCTTGGCTGGCAGGGACATTGTGACGGATTTCCATACCTTGAATATTGTAAACATTCACATATTGACTGCTTGGTTCCGTTTCGGAAATATGGTCGGGATTGTTTGCCTTACGGAATAAGCGGATGTTGTCAATGTATAGCCGGGTGTTGTTTGCAGCTCCGGCTGAAGCCGTAGTTTCCAGTCCCATACTGAGTTCGACGTCTGTTGCCTCGTTGAGAATGAACGGACATTCTATATATTCCCAATTATTGGCCAGTCGGGGATAGTAATAGTCTTTGGTATCGTTGTAGCTGATACCGCAATAGGAGTAATTGGTGTTGCCGCCTGTTGTGGAGATCGTGTTCTGATTTGCGTGACGTGTCTCGTTAGCACATACATATTGCATGAGGAACTGTAATTTGTATTCTCCTTCAGGCAATTGCAGGGTCTGGGTGATGCGGTTAAGACCGGAGTCCCATGAGTTCATTATGCTGAGGCATCGTTTGCCACATGTTTCATCAATGGCGGGGGCTGGCATTATGCTGGCCGAATTTCCGATGTTGGAAGGTGATACACAATACATTGTGGAACTGTAGGGCATGGAATAGAGCAGACAGAAATTCGAACCATTTTCGTTGGTGAGCAGGTTTTCATTCTGCCAGCCTTCAATCGGTAGTATCTGCGCCCATCTGTTGTCAACGGCGGGAACACTGTTGGTGTAACAAGGGTTATAGGTCACGTTACCGAGTGTGACGGAACCAATCTGGCTATAGGTCAGATCTTCTTCGAAACTTGGGTTTTTCAGATACAGGTCGGTAACGTCGGTGAAGGCACTTTCGCCTTCACCGACATTGATTTCATCATAAACGATATCTCCATCTTTGATGTAGACCAGAATTCTTGAATTGGCCTTGAGGGTGATCTGTGCTGATGAAATGTTGTTATTGTTCAGTATCGTTACATTGACTTTGGTCTCTTTGTCACCCGGATTATCCAGATAAGCGGCACATGAATCATTTTCTGCCTGCCAGGCTTGTATGCCGGTACCTTCCACGAAAACGCGCAGGGTGTTGGCTACACTGTGGTTGGCATCGCATCTGAATGTGGCAGTAGACTTGTTGTCGTTGATGGCAGTTACGGCCGTAAAGACAGGAGCGCCATACGGTAAGGTGATGTCGGTCAGCTTACAGTTCAAGTCTCCCATGTAGTTGCTGAGAAGTAAGTAACGTGTGCTGTCCGGATCGGCCACAATGACACCGTTCCATCCTTCAGGTACGATATCTGTGAGTGACTGCACTTGTGCAGAAAGGGCTGCTGTCGTTTCGGCATTGACCTGGCTGTAATAAATGATGTGTCTGCGGTCAATTATCTCGTCATTGCTGAATGTTCTCATGTTATTATCGTATGACGGATAAATTTTGGCCAGATAAATGGAACTGTTTAGCTCACGGTCGCCAAAGGCCATTTGGTTGTTCTTGTCTGAATGGACAATTCCGACCTGATTGTCAATGTTGACCCATGGTGTCTGGAATTTGGTCAGTTGTGAGCCGTCACTCTGGAAGCGACCTTTGGCATGGTACAGGGTGCGTTGCTCTTTTGTGAAAGGATCCACGCTGATTGCCATCAGGCCACCTTGTTCAGCTGTGATGGTGCCATTGGCCTTTCCTGTGACATAATCCATATAAATGAAGGCATTACCTCCGGTAGAGTAGATGGTGAAATTGTTTTCCAGATTGTTGTCGTTGGTTGACAATTTGCCGTTCATGGTGTAACTGTTTCCTTTCAGATCATATACGCCGTTAACTACGGGAGAAGCGTTGATGCCTTTGCCGTTCACATTATACCAGCCTATGATGTTACCCGTGTTGTGTGCCTTGTAAGGTACGATGATTTTGTTCTTGTCCGGATTGTTGGCTGCGATATATCCGGTATAGCTTTTCAGACCGTTACTCCAGGAGAACACACTGAACCGTTCTGAGGTATTGGCACGAACGATATTCTGGCTGGTAAATAGTTTGGCTGCTTCGAATTTCCGGCTGAAGTCGGCCCATTCGGTCGGAGCCAGTTGTTGGGTTGAAGCCATTTCATGCATGAGATAAGTCATCATGACACGATGTCCTTCCACGCCCATACGTCGTGGTCCTATATCGCTGTTAAGAAGCCAGCTGCCGTCTGTAGTGGTGCTTTGTCTGGCTTTGATGTTTTTATAGGCCAGATTTTCCAGAAGCAATGCGTTCGGATCTTTCAGGAAGCAGGCCATGGTAGAGTAGCTCGTGATCTGATCGTACAGGAACATGCTCCAGTCGTTGCCGTTAGGCATGGCCAATTCACCGTCGGCAAGCGCAAGCTGACAGAGTACATTGTCCATAACTTCCTGGTTGTTGTGCATGAGGGCATTGGTCTGCCATTTGGGGTTTTCTCCCTGGAACAGTTTGAGTGCCAGATAGGATTCGCCCAACTCCTGTATGACTACATTTTGATATGAGGTATGGAAGTAGTTATGGTTCTGCAGGGTAAAGTCGTCATAAAGGTTTTGTCCTTTATATAAGTCCTTCACTGTCTTCTGGTCATATTCAGGATCAATAATGGTATTGTCGTTTGCGTCATCTGTTTGTGAATAGCAGTTGATGGCAAATTCACGCAATTTGTTGAACCATTGCGGTGCAAGTGCATCATTGGGATAAAGTCCTAATGCACAGGATAGAATATTGGTTTCCCAACCGTTTTCCTCGGCCTTGGTGTCTCCGTTGTAGCCGGTCGGGATGCTGCGCTGAAGTTCGTAATTGCATTCAGCCTTGATCATGTTGTAAATATATTCCTTTTGTGCTTCTGATAATTCGTCTGCCAGGAAATGGGAGGCAAAGGTCAGCGAGGTGGCCCACAAAGAGCTTTCCCATACATGATCCGCGTTGCTTACAGATCCCCAATAGGCATTGTTGGAGGTAATCTTGAATTTGTTGGCTTTGTGGGTGGAATAACCGAAAACAAGTGACTTGACCGCCATGTCTTTTACTTCATCCCATGTTATGCCTGCCGGTAGCGTCACTTTTCCTTGTCCGTACTTATAGACGAAGGCACAAATCATGGAAAAGTCAGCATTGGTACGTACGCCGTCTTCATTGTTTTGTCCTGCGCTGTTGGCTTTGAAATATCCGCAGGCTTCATTCTTGCTGTTCGGAGCCTGGCAGTTATACCAGATGTTTTTGGCATATTGCATGGATTTGGCCAGCATTTGCAGCAAATCGGCTTGCATGTCTTCTTCACTGACGAATTCGTGTGTGATCACTCCTTCGGTAGGTGAAGAAACCTTGTCTTCCGTATCTCCTTCAATGACAGGTGCATCCGGATCGTATGATCCTTCGGGCAGTTTGTACAGTCTGAAGTTGTCGTAAGCAATCTGGCTTCCGCCGTTTCCCCAGATCATTTGTGAGGTAATGGTAATTTTAGAATCAGATTTGAGTATGAATTTTATACTGTTTTCTGTCCATTCGCTGTTTGTCATGATGTTGGTGCTGCCGGGTATGCAACTGAAGGATGCAGTTCCCAAGGTCTGATCGGTTTCGTCGTAGATATTGACTGAAGCCATGGAAGCGGCATTATTGGCTGCAAATGCCTTATGAACGAATGTCAGTTCGTATTCGCCGGCAGGTAGCTTTTGGCTTGTTTGTTGTTCAAGGGAAGAAGAGGCGCTTCCCCATCCGAATCTTTGGTAATAAGCGAAATCTCCATCGGGGATCGTTGTTTTGCCAAAACCATTGTCAGTAAAACAATCTTTGTTGATAAGTAAGGATTTGCCTCCAGATGGTGGCGTGATGTTCCAGCTAGACGGTGTGATGTTCCATCCTCGCAACCCGTCACTGCTTTCTGTGACGGTTTTGTCGGATTCGGACGTGCATGAACTTGCATCGTTTTCGAAAGAGCTGTTTTGGATGTAATCCATAGTAATATCGTCTTGCCCATGAGTGGTATTGCATAGGCTGAAGGCACAGCATATTCCAACCAGTTTAGTAAGAGCTGTTTTCATGATGATTAGGTTTTAATTATTTTTTCATTAAAATTAGATAATTAGAAATGTGTTAGCGAGCACAAATATAAATATAATTATGAGAAAAATAAAATTTATTTAATATGATGTTGGAATGCGGATCTGAAAAGATTAAAGTACCATAATAAATTGTAGGAATCGAACTAAATATTTAATTTTACATATCAATTTTAAAAAGCAAAGTTATGGATTTACTGGAACGGTTTTTGAATTATGTTAAATTTGATACGCAGTCGTCTGAAGAAAGTACGGCATGTCCGAGTACAGACAAGCAAATGGTTTTTGCCCGTTATTTGAAATCGGAATTGGAAAGTCTGGGCTTGTCGGAAGTCGTTTTGGATGAGAACGGTTATCTGTTTGCCACATTGCCTGCCAATGTGGAACGCCAGGTGCCGACGATCGGATTTATTGCCCACATGGATACGTCTCCTGATTGTTCCGGCTGCAATGTGTCTCCACGTGTAGTGGAAAAATATGCTGGAGGTGACATCGTATTGTCTGCCGAAGATGGTATTGTGACTTCTCCTGACTGTTTTCCTGAATTAAACGATCATATAGGCGAAGATCTGGTCGTAACGGACGGACATACTCTTCTGGGTGCGGATGATAAGGCCGGGATTGCAGAAATTGTGCAGGCGATGGTTTATTTGAAAGAACATCCCGAAATTGAGCATGGCAAGATCAGGATCGGATTTAATCCTGACGAAGAGATCGGTAAGGGGGCGCACCTGTTTGATGTGGAAAAATTCGGATGTGAATGGGCCTATACGATGGATGGAGGAGAAATCGGAGAGCTGGAGTTTGAGAACTTTAATGCGGCATCGGCCAAGGTAAGTGTAGAAGGTCTGAGTGTGCATCCGGGGTATGCCAAGGATAAAATGCGCAATGCGGCATTGATCGCGGTGGAGTATGCCGGGTTATTGCCGGCCGATCAGACGCCCCAGACAACGGATAATTATGAAGGCTTTTTCCATTTGACGGGAATGAAGGGCGCAGTGGAGAAAGCGGAACTTTCTTATATCATCCGTGACCATGACCGGACTAAGTTTGAAGAGCGGAAAAAACTGATGATGGATCTGGCTGCCGGATTGAATGAAAAGTATGGTGAGAATACGGTGGTGATCGACATCCAGGATCAGTATTATAACATGCGCGAAAAGATTGAGCCGAAGATGGAAATTATTGATATTGCATCGGAAGCCATGAAAGAAGCTGGAGTCGTTTGCAAGGTCAAAGCAATTAGAGGAGGTACGGATGGTGCCCAGTTGTCATTTATGGGATTACCTTGCCCGAATATCTTTGCAGGAGGACTGAATTTTCATGGCCGTCATGAATTTGTTCCTGTGCAGAGTATGGAAAAGGCCATGATGACCATTGTGAAGATAGCTGAAATTACAGCGAAAAAATAGTTGAATTATGGAACAGCATATCCCCACGCTGATACAGGATCTGGCCATGATATTGGTCGTGGCCGGTTTTGTATCCCTTCTTTTCAAGCGTTTGAAACAGCCGCTCGTATTGGGCTATATAGTGGCCGGTTTTATTGCCGGCCCCCATTTTGAGTATACTCCTTCTGTACAGGAAGTGCACAGTATTGAGGTTTGGGCACAAATCGGAGTTATCGTGCTTCTGTTTACGCTCGGATTGGAATTCAGTTTCAAGAAGATTGTTAAAATGGGAGGTGCGCCGGTAATTGCCGCCCTGACCATCATTTTCTGTATGATATTCCTGGGGAGCGCAGTGGGGCATCTCTTTGGCTGGGGGAAGATGAATTGTATCTATCTGGGGGGTATGCTGGCCATGTCTTCAACAACGATCATTTACAAGGCTTTTCAGGATCTGGGCTTGTTGCAGAAGAAATTTGCCGGACTGGTTCTCAGTGTGTTGATACTTGAGGACATCCTGGCCATTGTATTGATGGTTCTTTTGTCTACATTGGCAGTCAGCAATAATATCGAAGGCCGTGAGATGATTTTTGCGATTCTGCATTTGCTGTTCTTCCTGGTGTTATGGCTTGTGGTCGGACTGTATTTTCTACCCAACCTTTTGCGTAGTTTTAAAAGTCTGTTGAATGAAGAAACATTGCTGATTTTGTCTTTGGCATTATGTTTCGGAATGGCTGTGGTGGCTGTATATTCAGGATTTAGTGCGGCATTTGGGTCGTTTGTGGTCGGTTCCATATTGGCAGAAACCGTTGAAGCGGAACATATCGAGAGATTGGTTTCGCCGATTAAGGATCTGTTCGGTGCGATTTTCTTTGTATCGGTCGGCATGCTGGTAGACCCCCAGGTCCTTATCGAATATGCCGGCCCGATTATAGCCATAACTTTTACTATTCTTATAGGGCAGGCCGTGTTTGGTACATTGGGTTTTGTCTTGGCGGGACAGTCCCTGAAGGAAGCCATGAAGTGCGGATTCAGTATGTCTCAGATAGGTGAGTTTGCCTTTATTATAGCTTCGCTGGGTATGACGTTAAATGTAACGAGTGATTTCCTTTATCCTATTGTAGTGGCAGTTTCCGTTATTACGACCTTTACTACACCCTATATGTTGAAGTTGGCAGAACCGGCATATAACGGGGTTTGCAGGGTTGCACCCCATACCTGGATCGCTTTTCTGGAAAGAATGACATCGGGTGGATTTACGGTTGGGCATCCCGGACATTGGAGAGAGCTGATCATGACAATGGTGCGTCAGATTGTTGTGTTTTCCATATTATGTATTACATTGATTACCTTGTCATTCCGTTTTCTGCTTCCTTTTTTGCGTGAAATAGTTCCTCATTGGTGGGCTAATGCATTGTGCGGAATCGTTACTTTGGTTTGTCTGTCTCCTTTCTTGAGGAGTATAATGGCACGTGGACAGCATTCCAAAGTCTTCAGACTGTTGTGGAACGAGAATAGGGCTAACCGGTTACCTCTGATTTTTACCTTGATAGTTAGGGGAACAGTGGTTTGTGCTTTTGTGTTTTATATAATCAGATTTCTGGTACCTTTTGCAGATGCACTGCTTCTGTTGTTTGCCATGCTGTTTGTCATAGCCATTTTGTTTTCAAGGCGATTGAAAATGAATGCCATCCACCTGGAAAAGAATTTTATGAATAACTTGAGGAGCAGAGAAATCAAGGCTCAGCAGGAAGGCAGGATGAAACCCAGTTATGCGGACGGTTTGTTGACACGTGATCTTCACCTGGCAGATCTGGAAATACCGGTTGATTCGGAATGGTGTGGCAAGATGTTGAATGATCTGAATCTGGGGCATTATTATAACATTAATATTGCTTCTATTATCCGTGGAACACGGCATATCAATATTCCTCGTGGAGATGATCAGCTTTTCCCAGGTGATAAGATACAGGTTATAGGCACAGACAGCCAGATTGACGCGTTTTCATGTGCATTGCAGCAGACACGTGTACAAGAGGATGCACATAATACGCAAATAGATCAGGAAATGATCCTCAGGCAGTTTGTGATTGAAGAAGGATCGGAATTTATCGGAGAAAAATTAAAGGACAGCGGAATACGAAACCGTTACCATTGTATGATAGTTGGTTATGAGAATGCTGATGGTATTCTGGAAAAACCAGATGTGGAACGGGTTTTCTGTAAGGGGGATGTATTATGGATGGTAGGAGAGCGTAGTGCCTTGCGGGAACTGATGACCCGTTGATACACTACGCCTTAATATGGTTTATGACTCGGAGTCATCCTCGTCGTCCATGTCAAAATCAAAAAACAGATCATCCAGATATTCAGGAGTATTTGTGAATGAGTCCAGGCTTCTGCGTTCCTTCTTTGTGGGACGTCCTGTTCCCCGGGCTCTGTCAATGAATCCGCTGATTCTGTTCATTTCAAGCAGTTCATATTGTTCAGGAGGTGTCACGTTTTCCAGAATGTCTGGTATCAGTTTGGCTCCAACCCGTTTTTCAATGGTTTGTTTGATCTTGAAAGAGTAGGTGATAGGGGGCTTCTTGACATTGATGATATCGCCGACTCTGACTGTGCGTGATGGTTTAAGCTGTGCACCATTGAGTGAGATTTGCCCTTTTTTGCAGGCTGCTGCAGCCATCGATCTGGTTTTATAGATGCGGGCTGCCCACAACCATTTGTCTATTCTGGCTTCTTCCATTACGTTTTATTTTTTGTTGAAGTGATTCATCGTAAACTGGATTCCTGAAAGACAAAAGCTTTTAATCATTTCGTCAGCTACGGTCAGACGTTCCTCCATTGTTTGCAGATTCTCTTCTGTGAATTGCCCCAACACATAATCAACCTGGCCTCCGCGCGGAAAATCGTTTCCGATTCCGAATCTCAGACGGGCGTAAGCCTGTGTTCCTAAAACGGCAGCAATATGTTTCAGACCGTTATGTCCGCCATCACTACCGCTAGGCTTCATTCGTAAGGTTCCGAATGGGAGTGAAAGGTCATCAACAACTATAAGCAGGCGCTCCAATGGGATGTTTTCCTGATTCATCCAGTATCTTACGGCGTTTCCGCTCAAATTCATGTAGGTGGATGGTTTCAGTAGAACAAGTTGCTGGCCTTTTACGGATAAGGTGGTTATTGCACCGTATCGTTTATCCTCAAAAACGAGATTGGACGCCTTAGCAAGGGCGTCCAATACTCTGAATCCTATATTGTGGCGGGTTCCGTCGTACTCTTTTCCGATGTTGCCCAATCCGACAATTAAATATTTCATATTCTACGTGGATAATCTGATTACTTATCTGCAGCTGCAGCTCTAGCACCACGAGTCATCTTAACCTGGCATACAACAACTTCCTTGCTGGTGATCAATTCCAAACCTTCGAAGTGAAGCTCACCAACCTTGATAGTCTTACCAAGACCCAAGTTTGTAACGTCGATCTCCAAACGCTCAGGGATGTTGGTGTAGATAGATTTAACTTTCAACTTACGTACAGAAGCAGCCAAACGACCACCGGCCTTAACACCTTCTGCAAGTCCTACCAACTTGATGGGCACTTCCATAACGATAGGCTTCTGATCTGTGATTTCATAGAAATCAACATGCAGAACGTTATCTTTTACAGGGTGGAACTGGATTTCCTTCAAAACAGCCTTGCACTCCTTGCCGTCGATGTTCAGGTTTACGCTGTAGATGTCCGGTGAATAGATGAGGTTACGCAATTCATCGTTAGTAGTTGTAAATGACAGAGCTACTGGAAGACCTTTTTCGTCTTTTGCTTCACCATAAAGATTACATGGAACACCGTTTGATTTGCGGATTTCACGACTTGCCTTTTTTCCGGTTGCAGTTCTTGCTGTACCTTTGATACTGATTTCTTTCATTTTAATTAAAATTTGTGTTACTCTAAATTAAGTGTTTTGCTTAATTCTCCATCACACGATGCGTAGCATCACAAAACGTGATGATGCGAAAAGCGGCTGCAAAGATACTCTTTTTTTCTTTTAAAAACAATTTTTTGTCCGCCTATTTTTTAGAAATCAATGTCCAGCTTGATTGAACCGGATTCATTGTCTTCCTTCAAAGCCTGTGAATTGCCTTCACGGATAAAGTTGATGGCATCCTGCATGCCATTCATGAAGTTTTCGAAGTCTTCCTGATAGAGGAATATCTTGTGTTTCTCGAAATTAATGCTTGGAGAGTCCTGGTCGCCTGACACCTCTTTTTTGCTTTCTGTGATAGCCAGAAACATTTCGTCTTTGCGATTCTTCTTCACATCTACATAATAGATACGTTTTCCGGCCTTGATGGTCTTTGAGAAAACGATCTCTTTATCTGCCTCAATATTTTTCTTTTGCTCGTTCATACCATTATAAAATAAGAAATACGCCTCAAAATTGCTGATATTTTTTAAAACTTCCAAAAAAAAAGAGGAAAATATGCATTTTTTCGATATAAAATATTTAATTTTGCATACTTATTATACTTCTTTACTAGTCATGATTAACAGAGAAATCATTCGTTTGAAAATTGTTCAGATTACGTATGCTTATTACCAGAACGGGGGTAAGAATATCGATACGGCTGAGAAAGAACTTTTTTTTAGTCTGGCGAAGGCATATGATCTATACAATTATTTGTTGTTGTTAATGGTTGATATTAATCGTATTGCCATACGTAGCGTTGAAACGGCGCAAAACCGTTATAACCGTATTCATGAAGGTGAGCAGCCCAATACCAAGTTTATTGAAAACCGCTTTATCACGCAGCTGGAAGTCAATAAACAATTGCTCGAATTCCAGGAGAGTCAAAAACGGAACTGGAGCAATGAAGAGGAATTCGTGCGTTCTTTGTATAATCAAATCATTGAAACAGATTATTATAAGGAATATATGGCTGATCCTACATCCTCTTATTCACAGGATCGCGAATTATGGCGGAAAATATATAAAAATATCATTTGCAATAACGAGCGTCTGGAAAGTCTGTTGGAGGACATGAGTCTTTATTGGAATGACGATAAATATATTGTTGATACATTCGTTCTGAAAACCATCAAGCGTTTTGATGAGTCCAAAGGAGCGGATCAGGAGTTGTTGCCGGAATTTAAGGATGAAGAGGATCGTGAGTTTGCGCATCGTCTGTTCCGCAACACCTTGTTGAATGCTGATTATTATCGCAAGTTGATTAGTGACAATACCAAGAATTGGGAGTTTAACCGTATTGCTCTGATGGATCTGGTGATAATGCAGATCGCATTGGCCGAAATCCAGACCTTCCCCAATATTCCTCTTAGCGTGTCACTTAATGAGTATGTTGATATTGCCAAGATGTACAGTACGCCAAGAAGCGGATCGTATGTCAATGGCTTGTTGGACTCTATTTCAAAGAAGCTTATTGCGGAGAAGAAGATAATCAAAAAGTAATTAATAAATAAAACCGATTGAAAAATGAATGTACTGACAGTATTATTGCAGCAGCAGGGTAGTGGCATGTCTATGATCTTTATGATGATTGCCATTTTTGCGATCATGTATTTCTTTATGATACGCCCTCAGAACAAAAAGCAGAAGGAAATCCAGAACTTCCGTAACAGCATTACTCCCGGACAGGATATCGTTACCGCAGGAGGAATCTACGGTAAGGTAAAGGAAGTTAATGATGCCGACAATACATTGATGGTGGAAATAGCTTCAGGAGTGAAAATCAAGATATCTAAGAATTCTGTTTATGCCGGTGCACCTGTGGAAGGTACTGGTAAATAATAATGGATACGCTCAAGTATAAAAGATATTTTATTAAAGTCAAGAGAGCTTTGTTTGGACAAAAAAACAGAGAACTCTTGATTTTTTTGTTTTTTTTCCTGGTTTCGGCTTCTTTCTGGCTGTTGCAGACTTTAAACGAAACGTTTGATCTGGAACTCCATTTTCCATTGAAATTGGAAAATGTACCTTCGAACATAGTCATTACTTCTGATCTTCCAACCGAGGCAAAGATAATGGTGCGTGACAAGGGAACAGTATTGCTTCGCTATGTCTACGGGAAAGATGTCCAACCGGTTGTGTTGGATTATAAAAGTTACGATAAGGGTATTTCTTCCGGGCGTGTAATCGTTCCCGCTCAGGAGATATTGAAGACCATACAGAACAGATTTTTGAGCTCGACAAAAATAGTGCAGATCAAGCCGGATACGTTGGAGTACTATTTCAATAGAGGAGCAAGAAAAAAGGTGCCTGTCAGGTTGGTAGGTAAGGTTGAAACTTCCCCGGAGTATTATTTGAAGGATATAAATTGTAAACCTGATTCTGTTGTTGTTTTTGCGCCATTGGATATATTGGATACCATTACGACTGCTTATACCATGCGTGTGGATGTTTCGTCTCTTTCTGCAGATACCCAATTTGTGAAACGCCTGAGTATGGTTCGGGGTGCAAAGTTTGTGCCGTCCCAGATAGATGTGTCTTTGGGCGTAGATTTATATACGGAAAAGACAGTGGAGGTGCCTGTAGTGGGTGTGAACTTTCCGGCAAGTAAGGATCTGAGAACCTTTCCGTCAAAAGTAAAGGTGAGTTTCAGGGTCGGGATGAGCCGCTTCAAGCAGATTACTGCTGATGATTTTGTTCTTGCCGTGTCTTATGAAGAATTGATGAACAATAAAAATTCCAAAGTGCATTTGCGTTTGAAGTCGAAACCCGTAGGTGTTTCTAATGTAAAAATAGAGCCGCAGGAGGTTGATTATCTGATTGAACAGCTGACAGATGAATGATAAAATAATAAAGATCGGAGTTACCGGTGGAATAGGTAGCGGAAAAACCTTTGTTTCGCGGTATCTCGAAAAGATGGGTATACCTGTATTCTATACCGATACGGTGGCCCGTGAGTTGATGAATAAGAGTCCGGAGATCCGTAATGCCATGATTGCTCTTTTGGGATGTCAGGCGTATGACAATGAAGGGAAGTTGAATAAACAGTTGGTTGCCAGTTTTCTTTTTTCCGATCCGGCTCATGCCAAGGCGGTTAATCATATTGTGCATCCGGTCGTGCGTCAGGCTTTTGAAGATTGGGTCCGTCAGTCCTCTGTAAGGTGTGTGGCTATGGAGTGTGCCATTTTGTATGAATCAGGATTTGACTGTTTGGTTGATTATGCCATCACGGTTACAGCGCCTTTGTCAGTCCGCTTGGAAAGGATTATAGACCGGGACAGCTGTTCGTTGGAACAGGCACAGGCAAGAATAAATGCTCAGATTTCTGAAGAAGAACGTTGCGCTAAAGCAGATTTTGTTCTGAATAATGACGGCTGTCAGTCAGTGCAGTCCCAGTTGCATGATTTCCTGAACCGTATTGGGGCGGAATAGCATGAACTCAGAATCTATTAAGTTTTTTTAGTCATAAGATTTTGAAGAAAACCATGTGAACAATTATCTTTGCACGAAATTATTAAGAACAAATCGTAAAAAAATTGAATATGTTAGAAACTATTTTAGCTATTTCTGGCAAACCGGGGCTTTATCGTCTGGTTTCCCGTGGAAATAGAAGTCTGATTGTAGAAACATTGGACGACGCAAAAAAAAGAATGCCGGCATTTGCTGCTGATAAGGTTATTTCTTTGGCTGATATTGCCATGTATGCAGAAGATGGTGAAGTACCTCTTCGTAAGGTGTTGAATTCTGTAAAGCAGAAAGAAAACGGTGAGGTTTCATCTTTTGATTATAAAAAGGCTTCCAATCAGGAGTTGGCTGCTTATTTTGCAGAAATCCTTCCGAATTATGATCGTGATCGCGTTTATCCTACAGATATTAAGAAACTGATCAGTTGGTATAATATTCTGATTAAGGCAGGTGTAACTGAGTTCGACGAAGCCTTGGCACCTACTGAGGGAGAAAATATCAGTGACCGGGCGTAATAATTCCGAATAATCCGGAGATTGATTGCGGGATGTAAATGAGCATTATTGATGATCATTTACATCCCGTTTTTTTTGTGCCGGATGCCAGAATCGTTATTCCGGATTTGTGGATTGCTGGCGGTTTCCACTAATGAGAATCTTGTACGGACTATCTGATAATCATGTAGTTCGGAATTGGCGGAAGATGAATCAGAGATGTATGGTCCGGCATTTTGAAGATAATCAAAAAAGCAAAAAAAACTCGGAAAATTTGTTTTTTTGCTAAATATTCTTTTTATTTGCAAAACAAAATTATTAACTAAAACCCTATTGCCTATCGGAACACTCTTACTTAATAAATTGAATCGTTATGGAGAGTTTACAAAAGTTAGCTGATGAAATATTGGTGAGACTTTATGCCGAAGGTAATAATGCGGCTTTTGATGTGTTATTGGATCGTTGTGAGCAGAAAATATTTTCGTATATCATGTTTTTGTTGCATGATGAGGATATAGCGGAAGATATTTTTCAGGAAACCTTTATGAAAGCGATCGTCACGATACAGCAGGGGCGTTATACGGAAAATGGTAAATTTCAGGCATGGCTTACTCGAATCGCTCATAATCTTGTTATAGATTATTTCCGACAGAATAAAAGCGAAAACAATGTTTCCAGTGAAGATATGGAATTTGATGTTTTCAACAATGTCAGTTTGTCAGAAGCTGACGTAGAAACTTCAATAGTACAGGATCAGGTTTTGTCTGATGTCCGCTTGTTGGTGAAACATTTGCCTGCAGCCCAAAAGGAAGTGGTTTATATGCGTTATTATCAGGATTTGTCCTTTAAGGAAATAGCAGATATCACAGGCGTAAGTATCAATACAGCGTTGGGGCGCATGCGGTATGCCTTGTTGAACCTTCGTAGAATGGCGACAAAACACAATGTCAGTTTGGCCATATCCTGAAAAAGTACGGTAGAAATATAAAAAAAAGATTAAAACACTCTTTTACTGTAATAAAATAGATTTTAGTACGTTTATAAAGTAACTAAAATCTTATTGCTTATGGATATACGTCTACAGAACAACGTACCCCGACCTTCACGTAAAACCATAGCTTTTCTCAGACTGTTTGCCCGCAATTATCGCGAGCTTGAGACAGCTGATGGAGAGTTTGCCCGTATGATGTTAAAATAAAAAATAAGTATTTCTTGTCGGTGTTGTATATATTCGTTATATTTGTGTTTGTAACGAATAATTATGCTTGCTATGGAAAAGATGGTTGCTCCTTCTCTACTTTCGGCAGATTTCGGAGATTTAAAAGGGGAAATGGAAATGATCAACCGGAGCGAATGCGACTGGTTGCATATCGATATTATGGACGGTGTTTTTGTACCCAATATTTCGTTCGGATTTCCTGTACTGAAGTATGTGGCCAAGTTGTGTAAAAAACCGTTGGATGTGCATTTGATGATTGTACAGCCCGAAAAATTTATAAAGGAAGTCAAGGCCTTGGGAGCAATGTCCATGAATGTGCATTATGAAGCCTGCCCCCATTTGCATAGGGTCATACAGCAGATACATGATGAAGGTATGAAGGCAGGGGTGACTTTGAATCCGGCCACACCGGTTTCCTTGCTTTCGGATATTATTGACGAATTGGATATTGTCATGCTGATGTCGGTGAATCCAGGCTTTGGCGGTCAAAAATTCATTGAACATACTCTTGAGAAGGTCAGACAGTTACGCTCGATGATTACGTCACGTGAGGCACATGCTCTTATTGAAGTTGACGGTGGAGTAAATGAGCAGACCGGTGCCTTGTTGCGACAGGCAGGTACGGATGTGCTGGTTGCCGGAAGTGCGGTCTTTAATGCACCGGACCCTTTAGCTGCCATTCAAATGTTAAAGTCCTTATAATTATTTATATTGTCAGAGTTACTCCAAAAAGTTCCCTTTATAAGAGTCCTTTGTCCGCTGGTTATCGGTATTCTGATTGCTGACAAGTGGCGGATGAATTATGAGATATGGACAACCGACAGGTTGGTCTGTATGTCCGGTCTGTTATTGTTGGGGCTTTTTGTCCTTATTGTAGTCCTGTTCAACAACAAACGGGGAAATGGACTTTTGTCAGTGAGGGTTTATGGCTTGCTGATTGCCTTGTTCCTGTCTGTTTGGGGATTTTTCCGTTTCTTTGCTGACTGTCGGTCGGATTTGACTGGCTGCTATGGGAAGGAACGGGTTTATACCATACTTATAACCGGTACTCCGGAAAAGAAGCCTCGCAGTATACTGTGTGAGGGATTATTGTTGGCTGAAGATGGCATGCTGTCCGATAAGACCCGTCGCTTGCTGCTATACTTCCAGCGTGATTCTATCGCTGAAACCTTGAAGCTGGGAGATGGGATAACCTGTTATTCCAGTATCAGCAGGCCGCAGAATAAAGGAAATCCGGAGGAATTCGATTATGCCGGGTATTTGTTTCGTCAAGGCATACATGGGCAGGTCTTTATATGGGGAGATCCATGGACTAAACTTTCCAAGTTTGAGTTGGACCGGTATGCTTTACCTTGGACAGAAAAGCTGAAGCTGAAAGCTTTAAGTTGGCGCGAACGGCTTATTGACCAGTATCGTCAATCTGGTCTTGGCGGAGAAGAGCTTTCTTTGTATTCGGCATTGACATTAGGTGATCAGTCCGAAATGCCTTCTTCTTTGAAGAAAATGTATTCTGCTGCCGGAGTAAGTCATATTTTGGCTTTGTCAGGTATGCACTTGTGTTATCTTGTAGCCTTATTTAACATTTTCCTGTTTAAGTTCGAATATCGCCGTTGGATATCTTTGATTGTCAGCTTGGGTGCTTTCGGTTTGGTGTGGGGATATTGTCTGATGGTCGGTTTTCCTTCTTCTTTGGTGAGAGCTTCCATCATGTACAGTCTGATGCTTTTGGGACGTATGGTGGGGCGTAAAGGATTTTCGGTCAATTCTTTGGCAGCATCTGCTTTCGTCATGTTGAGTGTAAATCCCAACTGGTTGTTCGATATCGGTTTCCTGTTGTCATGTCTGGCCATGTGCGGGATTTTGGTGGGGATGCCCCGGTTTGTGGCTGCCGTAAAAGTAAAGAACAGATATGTACGGTTGGTTGTTGACAGTCTGGCCATGTCTTTTTGCGCCCAGTTGTTAACAGTGCCTTTGGTGGCTTATGTGTTTCATTCTGTTTCGTTGTATTCTGCGTTTGTTACTTTGGTATTGACGCCAATTACCGCTGTTCTGATTTACATGATGCCTTTACTGTGGACAGTTAATGTGATACTGCCTTGGGGAGCGGCATGGTTAGCGGGTATTTTAACCCTGTTGATCAAGCTGCAGCATCAGATTTTGCAGCTGGTGGTAGAATTACCGGGTGCCGTACTGACCTGTTATCCGGATATTCGTGTGGTCATTCTGGTTTATCTGTTGTTGCTGATATGGATGTGTCGTCCGTTTTTGTCTTTTGTCTGGTGGGTAAGGAGCAATGTGTTTATTGTCGTTTTGCTGACAGGAGCGTTGTATTATTCATACTGGCAGAAGGAAAGGCTTCAGCCTTCTTTGGTGTTTTATAATAATACTTCGTGTCCGGCAGCTCATCTTGTGAGGACTCGTGACAGGTCTTACCTGATACCGGTTCATGTAGACAGTGTGTCTGCTCACATGAGATATATAGCAGAATCTTACTGGGATAAATGCCTGAAGTCATATCCCCACCTGGTTGGAACAGGATATGATGACGGATATGTGCGTTGTTATCAAGGCATTGTATTTAGTCCGGATGTATCTTTTGTCGTTTTATCTGATGACCGATGGAATGCTTGTGTTCCCGGTTCACCGTTACGGATTGATTACCTTTATGTCTGTCGCGGATTTTATGGTAAACTGTCTTCTCTTCAGACCGTTTTCAGGCCGGGAACGGTGGTTTTGGATGCATCGCTTTCGAAGAGACAAAATGAAAGGCTGGCAGATGAGTGTCGCAGGCTGAAGTGGACTTTTTATGATATGCGTTTGTCCGGAGCGTTAAAAGTTCCTTTAAAATAAGAAAGACTTAAGATTTTTATCGTATATTTGTGCGTTTAAATGTATAAGTAATAGTTATGTTAGATAACCTTTTATCGGAGATCGAGCTGCATAGTCTTGAGGAAATGTGTGAGAAGGCGAAAAATGTGGTTTTAACCTGTCATGTTTCGCCGGATGGAGATGCTGTGGGTTCAATGCTGGCGTTTTATCATTTTTTGAATCGAAAGGGCAAGCAAGTGACAGCCGTTGCACCTAATGTCTTTCCTGATTTCTTGATGTGGATGCCGGCGGCAGATCAGATAAAGGTGTATGAGAAGCATGAGCAGGAAATTGATCCCTTGATCGGTCAGGCGGATTTGTTTGTATGCCTGGATTTTAATTCTATGAGCAGGGCAGGAGCCTTGGGAGAATGCATATCGGCAACCAATGCGCCACGTATTATGATCGACCATCATCCTTATCCGTCTGATGAATTCCAGTTATCGCTTTCATTTCCCAAAATGAGTTCCACATGCGAATTGCTGTATCGCATTATTGTTCAGATGGATAAGGGACTGGAAGAATTGACTGTGGATGAGGCCGTTTCCTTATATACGGGCATGATGACAGATACAGGCTGTTTTTCATACAATTCCAACCGTAGTGAGATCTACTATATAGTAGGAGATTTGTTAAAGACGGGTATTGACAAAGACAGAATCTACAGAAATGTGTTTTACAACTATTCTGTTGAACGGTATCGTTTGCAGGGATATATGTTGTACGTCAAAATGGAGACATTTCCTGAGTATCATGCCGCATTGATGACATTGACCCAAGAAGAACAGAAACGTTTTTCGCACAAGAAAGGTGATACGGAAGGTTTCGTGAATATGCCTTTGCAGATCAAGGGTTACCGTCTTTCTGTTTTCTTGCGGGAGAATGCAGATACGGGTACAATCAGGGTCTCATTGCGGTCGGTTGATGATTTCCCGTGTAATCAGATGGCCGCTGAATTTTTCAACGGTGGAGGGCATTTGAATGCTTCTGGCGGTGAATTGTCCTGTAGTATGGATGAGGCTGTCGCTATTGTCCGTCAGGCCTTGAAAAAGTATGCAGCTTTATTGAAATAATCAAATAATATGATAAAAAGAACAATTAGAATGAAAGTGAATTGGAATATATGGATTGTTTTGTTGCTGGCCGGAATAGGTCTGTCTTCTTGTGATGACGGTGAGACTTATGCTGAACAGAGAGAAAAAGAGCAGGATGCTATCCAGGCATTTCTCAATCGTGATGTGGCCATCTGCAATTCAGAAGGAGATACATTGATTCGTGTCGGAAAGATTAATGTGATTTCAGAATCTCAGTTTTATGCACAGGATAGTCTGACAAATCTGGCAAACAATGAATATGTTCAGTTTGACAATACCGGGGTTTATATGCAGATCGTCCGTAAAGGTGCAGGTGACAAGTTGAAACATGGGCAGACCAAGCGTCTGATCTGTCATTATACGGAATTCAATATATTGAGAGATTCTATCCAGACCACCAATAATGTCACTTACTGGCAGACTAATCCGGATATTATGGAAGTTACGAATAATTATGGCACGTTTACGGCATCCTTTAATACGAGTATTAATGGTGGAGGTGCCATGTACAGCTATTATGGTTCCAAGGCTGTACCTGCCGGATGGCTTGTCCCTTTGACTTATATTAATATAGGACGACAAATCACGGAAGACGAGGAAATATCCAAGGTTCGTCTTATTGTCCCTCATACGCAAGGCCATAGTGATGCGTCTTCCAATGTATATCCTTGTTTTTATGAAATTACTTATCAGGAAATGATTTATTAATCATCAACTGAGAATAAGTCGCTGATAATCCCGTCGGACAGAAATAATCCCTTTCGGGTCAGTTTGAGCAAGCCGTCCTTGGTTTGCTCATTTTTTTTGTCCAGTTGCAGATTGCCGTTCTTGATGTGGAAAGAGGCCTGCTGCAGACAATAGTCCTTTAATCTTGTGCCAAATTCCGTCTCGATAAAATGAAGGTCCGCTCCCCAGCAGGTTCGCAGCCTGGTCATGATGTAATCATTATATCGTGTTTGATTGTCGAGGTATTCACGGTCAATCCAGTCAGCATACTTAAAGTCAGACGGTTGTGTGCAGGATTGCATTTTTTCGATATATAGTTTGAGATCAGCAGTATTCCATTGCCTGCTTTTTCCATTATAAGAATGGGCTGAAGGGCCGCATCCCAGATAAGGAATGCTGTTCCAATAGCTGGAATTGTGACGTGAGTAATATCCCGATTGGGCAAAATTGGAAATTTCATAGTGTTGGAAGTGGTGGTCGGACAGTTCGTCAATGAGCATATTGTACATGGTCAGACTGGTGTCTTCATCTGTTTCAGAAATAATTCCTTTTTCTTTGAGATTCCACAAAGCCGTATTTTCTTCATATATAAGTGCGTAGGCAGAGATATGCGGCACATCTAGTTGAAGGGCCTGGGTGATATTGCTTTGCCACTGTGATATGGTTTGTTCCGGCAAACCGTATATCAAGTCTATACTGATGTTGCTGAATCCGGCATTCTGGCAGTCTTTTACTGCTTTTATGGCTTGTTCGGCTGTATGTCTTCTGCGTAGGAAATGCAGTTCACGGTTGTTGAAAGTCTGTATGCCAATACTGATTCTGTTGATGGGGAATGACTGTAATTCTTTTATTTTTTCGGTGGTCAGATCGTCCGGATTGGCCTCCAGAGTAATTTCTGCTTCACTGCTGATTCGGTAAGTGTGATATAGAGCTGAAAAAATACGTTCCAGTTGTGATGCATCCAGCGTTGAGGGAGTTCCACCTCCCAGATAAATGGTTTTTATTCCTGCCGGTTCGGAAAATTCATCTTGAAGATAACCGGCACGCAGAGTCAGTTCTTTTACGAGTGCTTTAATATAAGCTTCTTTTGCTTCATGGTGGGTAGTGGAATAAAAATCGCAGTAAATACATCTGCTCTGACAAAAGGGGATGTGTATGTAGATGCCGGCCATATCAAATGATTTGTATTGAAACGGTTACAAAGGTATAATAAAAAAACGAAAGGAAAGTGTGTTGAAGAACATAAGTAATAAATGTACCATTAAATTGCTTTTATCCCTATTTTTCTCTACATTTAATCCCGAATTTGTAATCTTAAAAAACAATGCAATGAAAGTTTATCAAACTAACGAGATTAAAAACATAGCCCTCTTGGGAAATGACGGTTCAGGTAAAACCACACTAACAGAAGCTTTATTATACGAAAGCGGATTGATCAAACGCCGTGGTAGAATCACAGCAAAAAATACAGTAAGTGATTATTTTCCAGTTGAACAAGAATATGGTTACTCTGTCTTTTCAACTGTTTTTCATGTAGAGTGGAATAATAAGAAATTAAATATAATAGATTGTCCGGGATCTGATGATTTTGTCGGCAGTGCGTTAACAGCATTGAACGTGACTGATACAGCCATATTGTTGCTTAACGGTCAGTATGGTCCGGAGGTTGGTACACAGAACCATTTCCGGTATACAGAAAAACTGGGTAAGCCGGTTATATTCCTGGTGAATCAGCTGGATGATGAGAAATGTGATTATGATGCCATATTGGAGCAACTGATTTCCATTTATGGCAATAAGGTCGTTCCTGTACAGTATCCGATCAAGACAGGTCCTGATTTTAATGCCTTGATTGATGTGTTGTTGATGAAAAAATATTCTTGGAATCCGGAAGGTGGTGCTCCAATTATTGAGGATATTCCGGCAGACCAGATGGAAAAAGCGATGGAAATGCATAAGGCTCTTGTAGAGGCTGCTGCAGAGAACGATGAGACTTTGATGGAAAAATTCTTCGACAGCGAAACTCTTACAGAGGATGAAATGCGTGAAGGTATACGTAAGGGATTGGCGTCACGCGGCATGTTCCCGGTATTTTGTGTGTGTGCCGGAAAAGATATGGGTGTACGCCGATTGATGGAATTCCTGGGTAATGTGGTGCCTTTTGTGGATGAAATGCCTAAAGTGCATAATACGCGTGGAATGGAAGTTGTGCCGGACTCAAACGGTCCGACCTCATTATATTTCTTTAAGACGGGTGTGGAACCACATATCGGTGAGGTCCAGTATTTCAAAGTGATGAGCGGTAAGGTGCATGAAGGAGATGACCTTAACAATGCAGACAGAGGCTCAAAAGAAAGAATGTCTCAGCTCTTTGTATGTGCAGGAGCAAACAGAATCAAAGTGGAAGAACTTGTTGCAGGTGATATCGGCTGTACAGTGAAACTGAAAGATGTAAAGACCGGTAATACGCTGAATGACAAGAATTGTGAGAACCGTTTCAACTTTATCAAATATCCGAATCCCAAATATACCCGTGCTGTAAAGGCTGTGAATGAAGCGGAGACGGAAAAAATGATGAATGCATTGAATCGTATGAAGGAAGAAGATCCGACATGGATGATTGAGCAGAGCAAGGAATTGCGTCAGATCTTGGTTCATGGTCAGGGAGAATTCCATTTGCGTACGTTGAAATGGCGTATGGAAAATAACGAAAAGATAGCCATCAAATTTGAAGAACCCCGTATTCCTTATCGTGAAACCATTACCAAGGCTGCACGTGCCGACTATCGTCATAAAAAGCAATCTGGTGGTGCCGGACAGTTTGGTGAGGTACATCTTATTGTAGAACCTTATTATGAAGGCATGCCTGATCCTGATGTATATCGTTTCAATGGTCAGGAATATCGTGTGACAGTGAAGAGTAAGGAAGAAGTTTCATTGGAATGGGGCGGAAAACTGGTATTTATCAATTCAGTGGTAGGTGGAGCTATTGATGCCCGTTTCATGCCGGCGATATTGAAAGGTGTCATGCAGAGGATGGAGCAAGGACCGCTTACAGGAAGCTATGCGCGTGATGTCCGCGTGATTGTATACGATGGAAAAATGCACCCTGTAGATTCAAATGAATTATCATTTATGTTGGCTGGACGCAATGCCTTCAGTATGGCATTCAAGGAGGCAGGTCCTAAGATTCTTGAACCAATATATGATGTAGAAGTCTTTGTTCCAAGCGATAGAATGGGAGATGTGATGGGTGATCTTCAGGGACGTCGTGGAATGATATTGGGTATGACCAGTGAAAATGGTTACGAAAAGCTGGTTGCAAAAGTACCTTTAAAGGAAATGTCCAACTATTGCACATCTTTGAGCTCCATTACCGGTGGTCGGGCTTCCTTTATTATGAAGTTTGCAAGTTACGAACTGGTTCCTTCAGATGTTCAGGAACGTCTGATGAGAGATTTCGAAGCCAATCAGGCCAAAGAAGAATAACAGACTGTCAGACAATAAAAGAGATAGGGTCATTCAAGCATTTGAATGGCCCTATCTTTAAAATGATTGCCTTGCAAAATGCTTATATCGGGCATTTTATATTTCTTGTAAGTTAAATATGTTAAAAACAAGCGGATCTATCCGTTTTTTTAGTCGCAACATAAAAACTTCTTGTTTATATTTGCTTATATGAAAAAGTCAACGATTTGGATAGTCAGTATCATTATAGGAGTATCGTTTGTTGGTCTCCTGTATTTGCAAATGCGTTATATTCGTCAAATGATAAAAATGCGCAAGGAACAGTTTGACGAATCGGTCATCCGGAGTCTGGATCAGGCTTCCAGAAATCTGGAACAGAATGAGACGTTTCGTTATCTGGAACAGATCAGTCGGGAATCGATGAAAGACACGGATTCAGTCATGACTGTATATCAGGGAGCTGAGAAATTTATTACTCGGACAACGAAATATTCTATTTCCGGTCAGGGTAATCAGATGGTTTCCTCTTTTGAGTTACAGACGAAAATCAAGCATCCATCGGCAATTCCCAAGGTATTGCGCTTTAAAAGTTCAAATTCCATATCCGAAGCTTCCAAAAATTTTCAGGAACATGTGAAGAATGCTTATGTATACCAGAAAGGGTTGTTGGATGAAGTGGTTTACAGCATATTGTATACGGCCAGCGACCGTCCTTTGACGGAAAGGGTCAATTTCAAACTGTTGGATCAGGATATCCGCTATGCTTTGGAGAATAATGGTATAAGTATGCCTTATCACTTTACGGTTTCAACAAATGACGGTCGTGAAGTCTACAGATGTCCGGATTATGAGGAGAAAGGAGAAGATTATTCGTATTCACAGATTCTTTTCCGTAATGATCCTTCAAACAGAATGGGTATTGTGAAGATTCATTTTCCTGATATGAATTCCTATTTGATGGGAACGGCGCGTATGATGATTCCTGCTATTGCTTTCACTATCATCCTGTTTGTGACATTCGTATTTACGATATATGTAATTTTCAGACAGAAAAAGGTGACAGAAATGAAAAATGATTTCATAAATAACATGACGCATGAATTCAAAACACCGATATCTTCCATTTCATTGGCTGCGCAAATGTTGAGTGATCAGTCTATAAAGAAGAGTGAGGCCATGTATGAGAGTCTGTCACGGGTGATTAATGATGAAACCAAACGTTTACGTTTTCAAGTAGAGAAAGTGTTGCAGATGTCTTTATATGACCGTGATAACATTGCTTTCAAACAGAAAGTACTGGATGCCAACGTGCTGTTGGAAGGCGTTATCAAAACATTCAATCTGAAGGTCACCCAAAACGGTGGTGAGATTTCTTCTGATCTGCAGGCTGAAAATGCTTCCATCTATGTGGACGAGATGCATTTCACTAATGTAATCTTCAATCTGATGGATAATGCGGTAAAATATAAGAGGGACGATGTTGCTCTTCATTTGAATGTCCGTACATGGAATGCAGGTAACAAGATCAATATATCCATAGAAGATAATGGAATCGGTATCCAAAAGGATGATCTGAAACATATCTTCGATAAGTTCTATAGGGTACATACCGGCAACAAGCACGATGTTAAGGGATTTGGTTTGGGTCTGGCTTATGTGAAAAAGATTGTCAGCCTGCAGAAAGGCACGATTCACGCTGAGAGTGAATACGGACAAGGCACGAAATTTATAATAACATTACCAATATTATTAAACAATTGACAATTATGGACGAGAAATTGCGAATATTACTTTGTGAGGATGATGAAAGTCTGGGTATGTTGCTCAGAGAGTATCTTCAGGCTAAAGGTTACGAGGCAGAACTCTATCCTGATGGTGATGCCGGATACAAGGCCTTCCTGAAAGGAAAATATGATATGTGTGTGTTTGACGTGATGATGCCTAAGAAAGATGGTTTTGCACTGGCTCAGGAGATCAGACAGGTCAATACGGAGATTCCTATTATCTTCCTTACAGCCAAGAATCTGAAAGAAGATATTTTCGACGGATTCAAGATCGGAGCAGATGACTACATTACGAAGCCTTTCTCAATGGAGGAGCTGGTGTTCCGTATGGAAGCTATTCTGCGTCGTGTTAAAGGCAAGAAAGTAAAGGAAGTCAATGTATACAAGCTTGGAAAGTTCACTTTCGACACTCAGCGTCAGATTCTGGCAATAGGAGACAAGCAGACCAAGTTGACGACAAAGGAAAGCGAATTGCTTTCACTCCTTTGTGCTCATGCCAATGATGTTCTTCAGAGAGAACTGGCATTGAAGACCATTTGGATTGACGACAATTATTTCAATGCCAGAAGTATGGATGTGTATATTACCAAGTTGCGTAAGCATCTGAAAGATGATCCGTCTATTGAAATCAATAATGTGCATGGCAAGGGTTACAGATTGATTGTGCCTACTGAAGAAGAGTAAGTCTAATTGAAAGGATACATCAACCAGGAGACATGTTTCTTGTATTAACTGGTTTTTGTTTCTGACAGGCTTAAATATACTGTCAGGTTTCTTGTGAAAAGAGGCCTGACATTTTTGTATCTTAATGAAATTCGTCAATTGAATGAAAAAGAGAGGTCGATATTGTTTTCTATATAGGGATTCTTTTCTGTGGCTTTTCAATTGGTTGAAAAACGTTTTTTTATCATTCAAATGACCTGTAAACATAAAAAAAGTGTGTCCCAACGGACACACTTTTTTATATTCTCATATTGATATATTAAGCTTCTTCTGCTACTACTTCGAAAGGAATTTCTACAGATACTTCCTTGTGGAGTTTTACTGTAGCTTTGTAAGAACCAACTTCCTTAACATCCTTTACAATGATGATCTTACGGTCGATGTTGAAGCCCAATTTCTGCAGTTCGTCTGCAATCTGAAGGCTGTTAACAGATCCGTAGATAACGCCAGTAGCGCTGACCTTGGTTGCAATGGTCAATGAAACTTCTGACAGTTTGCCAGCCAATTCCAAAGCGTCATTCTTGATCTTCTCAAGCTTGTGAGCGCGCTGCTTCAATTCTTCAGCCAAAACTTTCTTTGCTGATTCAGATGCAATAACACCTTTACCTGTAGGGATAAGGTAGTTACGGCCGTATCCAGACTTTACATTTACAATATCGTTCTTGTAACCCAAGCCGATTACGTCTTCTTTCAATATAATTTCCATACTTAACCCTCCTTTATTATTTCATCATATCAGTTACAAATGGAAGAAGAGCCAAGTGACGTGCTCTCTTTACAGCCTGAGCCACACGACGCTGATACTTCAATGAAGTTCCAGTAATACGACGTGGAAGGATTTTACCCTGCTCGTTCAAGAATTTCTTCAAGAATTCAGGATCCTTGTAATCGATATACTTAATGCCGCTCTTTTTGAAACGACAGTACTTTTTCTTTTTAACGTCGACAGTCGGCGGAGTCAAATATCTGATTTCTGATTGCTGTGTCATGATTTAGTCCTCCTTTTTAGTTTTGTTACTTCTTCTCTTTTCCGCGTATTCGATAGCATATTTCTCCAACTTGATAGTCAAGTAACGAAGAACTTTTTCGTCACGACGGAAATTGATTTCCAATGTTTTGATTACTTCTGGCTGAGCCTTGAACTCCATCAGGATGTAGAAGCCGGTAGACTTCTTTTCAATAGGATAAGCCAGTTTCTTAAGGCCCCAGTTTTCTTCGTTGACAATTTCAGCGCCGTTGTCGGTCAGGATCGTTCTAAACTTGTTGACCGCTTCCTTCATCTGGTCGTCAGACAAAACGGGAGTTAAAATGAAAACGGTTTCGTATTGATTCATAATACGTTAAATAAATAATTAATAAATACTTTGCTAAAATGCGGTGCAAAGTTAGGTTTTATTTTAGAAATATCAAAGCTTTAGCATATCTTTTTAAGGTAATTTTTAAAATTGAGCTGTTTGTTCGGGGGATAGTTTCAGAGTGGTTTAAATATAATTAACTAAGAACCTGATGGAGATTTATTCAAAAATGCTCTATCTTTGTATAATTGAATAATGATTACTAAAATGAGCGAACGATTTAATTTTGATGTCAAGTTGATTTTTGCCATATTGAACGGAAAGGTTTCAGCAGCAATCAATCGCAAATTATATCAAAATTTCCGCACTCATAATATCGATTTAACTCCAGAACAGTGGACGGTCTTGCTTTATTTATGGGAAAAGGATGGGGTTACCCAGCAGGAGTTATGTAATGCCACATTTAAGGATAAGCCGAGCATGACTCGTCTGATAGATATCATGGAACGTTTGAATCTGGTCGTAAGAATTGCCAGTAAGACTGATCGGCGTACCAATTTGATCTACCTTACCATAAACGGTCGTGAATTGGAGGAAAAAGCACGCTATGTGGCCAACAAAACGCTGAAGGAAGCTCTTCGCGGACTTACAATAGAGGAATTGAGTATAAGTCAGGAGGTTTTAAGAAAGGTTTTCCTGAATGCAAAAAGTTAAAAATGCATCCGTGGCTTTTTTTTTTGAAAAAGTTTTCCGTGTTTGAATAATTATGCTTTAATTTGTAGAATAAATGGGAAAACATAAAAAAATAGAAATACAATGAATAATTTTTTGAAAAATTTAGGGCTTTTGTTAATCATTCTCGGAGTGATTGTTCTGTGTTTGAGCTATGCTTTCAATTGGGTAGATTATAACTGGGTAGGAGGAGTTTCTTTCCTGATAATGGTGATCGGCCTTATTGTACATATAGTAATGAACAAACGAATTCAGGACTAACATAGCCTTTGACTTATGATGTCAGCCTGGCATTGATTTTTTATCAGTGTGGGTTGAAGAAATTCTTGAGACAAGTTTGAAAAGGTTATAGGCGGCAGATATCCATAGTTTTGGATGTATGCCGTTTTTTTATGTCTCGTGGTGAATGAAAATATGGGGAAGGGTATGTGGTAGGGTATATAACGCAAAAGAGACCACATTCTCATGCGGTCTCTTCGTGTTTTTAGTTCGTATGTTCTTGTAACTGAAAATTATTCAGCAACAGGAGCTTCAGCAGCAGAGTCAGCCATCAAAGTGTCAGCCTCAACAGTTTCGATAGCTACAGTGTCTACACATACTGAATCAGAATCAGTTGCAGTAGCTGCCTGCTGAGTTTTGTTGCCACAAGATGCGAAAGAAATAGCTGCGAAAGCTACGAACATAAATGCTAACTTTTTCATTTTTTTTGCTTTTTAAATCTGTAAAACAATCAATTGCTTATTAAAACACTGCAAAGGTATATACTTTTTTGATATGTTGTTCTCTTTTAACCAATTTTTTTTTGCTTTTTTCTTCTTGTTTTTTGTAATTATCTGAAATACAATAAGATATTAAGTGTTAAATTTTCAATTCTTTTTTTAGAGTCTAAGTGGTTGGGCAGTTCTATGGCATAAATTCTTTATAAAAGGCTTTCTTTTGGCCTGAAGAGTTTTTTTATGTTTGAAGAATATATGTACCTTTGTAACATTAAAGTAATCTAGCAGCGGGATATGACAGATACATCTATATTAGAAGGAAAAAAAGCAGCTTATTTCACTCTGGGGTGTAAATTGAACTTTGCAGAGACTTCTTCTGTTGGCAAAATGTTGAAAGAAAAAGGTGTGCAGACAGTCCAGTCTGGAGAGCAGGCTGATATTTGTGTGATTAATACATGTTCGGTAACAGAAGTGGCCGATCACAAATGCCGTCAGGCAATACATAAGATGATTAAGAATCATCCCGGTGCCTTTGTTCTGGTGACTGGGTGTTATGCCCAACTTAAACCCCAGCAGATAGGAGAGATTGATGGTGTGGATTTAGTGCTTGGAGCAGAGCAGAAAGGGGATTTGGTACGTTTTCTTGAGGAACGTTTGCCATTGCATGACCGTGGGGAACTTAACGGGACGGCGTGTCAGAGTGTGCTGGCTACTCCGGTAAAGGATATCCGTACTTTTGTACCTTCCTGTTCGGGGGATGACCGTACGAGGTATTTTCTGAAAGTGCAGGATGGGTGTGATTACTTCTGTTCCTATTGTACAATTCCTTTTGCCCGTGGACGCAGTCGCAATGGAACAGTTGCTTCTTTGGTAGATCAGGCCAGACAAGTGGCAGAAGATGGAGGAAAGGAGATAGTTCTGACCGGAGTAAATATTGGAGATTTTGGCAAAACAACAGGAGAAAGTTTTCTGGATCTGGTGAAAGCATTGGATCAGGTAGAGGGGATTGCTCGTTACAGAATCTCGTCAATAGAGCCTAATTTGCTGACTGACGACGTTTTGGAATACTGTGCACATTCACGTGCTTTTATGCCGCATTTTCATATTCCTCTGCAAAGTGGAAGTAACAGTGTGTTGAAGTTAATGCGCCGGCGTTATACTGCCGAGTTCTTCGCGGAAAAAATAGCCCGGGTGAAGGAATTGATGCCGGATGCCTTTATTGGTGTGGATGTGATAGTGGGTATGCGCGGAGAGACAGACGATTGCTTTGAAGAGACTTATCGTTTTCTGGAAAATCTGGATGTAAGTCAGTTGCATGTTTTCAGCTATTCGGAACGCCCTGGTACGCAGGCTCTAAAAATAACACCAATAGTGTCACCGGAAGAGAAACATGTCAGAAGCCAAAGGCTGTTGGCACTGTCGGCTGCCAAGTTGAAAGAATTCTATTCACGGTATGTCGGAAAAGAATCTGTAGTTTTGTTGGAACGTTCCAAAAACAGTGAGGTCATGCATGGTTTTACTCCTAATTATATAAGGGTGGAAATGCCGGTATCCGGAACGTTGACAGATAATGCACTGGTGAAGGTGCGGTTGGGTGAATGTAATGCAGATGGTACTGCCTTGTGTGCTTCAGAAATATAATAATAGAGGAATGGATAAGGTTGCAGTAGTGATATTGAACTGGAATGGAGCCGAACTGATGAAACGGTTTCTTCCGAGTGTTTTGAAATATACGCGAGGGCGTGTTTATGTGGCTGATAACGCTTCGACAGATCATTCACTCGATATGCTCAAAACTGATTTTCTGGATGTCGGTATTATTTGTCTCGATCAGAATTATGGCTTTGCAGAAGGGTATAACCGGGCGTTGGCTTCTGTGGAGGCTGAATATTTCGTCTTGCTTAATTCGGATGTTGAGTTGAAATCAGATTGGATTACGCCAATGCTGGAATACATGGAAGTTCATCCACAAGTGGCAGTATGTCAACCTAAAATATTAGGACAGACATCTCCTGATAGCTTCGAATATGCCGGCGCCTGTGGTGGTTTTCTGGATGCTTTGGGTTATCCGTATTGCAGAGGAAGAATCTTTAATACTGTAGAGAAAGACAACGGGCAGTATGACAGTGTATTACCCATATTTTGGGCGACTGGTGCAGCCATGATGGTCAGGGCACAGGTTTATAGAGATAATGGCGGTTTGGATGGGCGTTTCTTTGCTCATATGGAAGAGATTGATTTTTGTTGGCGGTTGCGGAGCAGGGGATATGGCATTGTTTGTATTCCGACGAGCGTGGTGTATCATGTGGGCGGCGGAACACTTCCGCAAAAAAATCCCAGAAAGACTTTCCTGAACTTTCGGAACAATTTGTATATGTTGTACAAGAACTTGTCTGACGAACAGCTGAAATCTGTCATGCGTCAACGGGTATTGTTGGATATCTTGGCAGCTTTGCAGTTTTTGATGAAAGGTGAGTGGGGCAGTTCTAAGGCAATATTCGAAGCTTATCATGTATTTTATAAGAATAAGAAATCGTTTTTAAAATCGCGTCGTGAAAATATGGCCAAGACCATATTGAAAACGGTACCGGAACAATATCCGTACAGCATATTGTGGGAGTATTATGTCAGGCGTCATAAGACATTTGCGGAAATAAGAGATTAATAATTATATTTTTGTTTTTTAGCAGAAAATTTGTTTGCGAATAAAAAAAATAGTATATTTGCTTTTGAATTTAACAAATAATAAGATTTGAAACGTCAATCGCTAATATTGTTTTGTTTATTGTTAATTTTGTCTTCTTGTCAGTGGCATTTCAGTTCTTGGTTTTCAGATGAAACCGGTCAGGAAGGCAAAATTTACCGTTATGACCGTCTTGTAGATGAATTTGTGTCGCTGAACAGTTTTTCGGCTCTTCAGCGTATGAATACGGAATATCCTCAGGAAACTCGTCTTCTGATAGAGGATGTGTTGGAAATAGGCCATGTTCAGGACAGTCATATAGAACAGCGTTTGCGCGAATTTTATCTGGATTCAACAATGCAGGTCTTGTTCGAGGCAGTACATCAGGAATTTGGTGATTTGCATCGTGAAGAGGCAGAATTGGGTAGGGTCTTCAAGAAACTTAAGGATATAGATCCTGATTTCTGTATTCCTCATCTGTATTCTCAAATATCAGGCTTGAATCAGAGTATTGTAGTAGGTGACAGTGTATTGGGGATCAGCCTGGATAAATATTTGGGTGAGGATTTTCCTTTGTACAAGAAATATTATTATGCTTGTCAGCGTCGTCAGTTTAAGCGTGAACGCATTGTGCCGGATGTACTTTATTATTATTTGAGTAATGAGTATCCTTTGTCATTGACGCATAATCATACCTTCCTGGATTTTATGGTAGACTATGGTAAGTTGACCTGGGTCGTAGCCAAGTTGAGAAATGTGTCGCCTTTTGAGCAGGCAGGCATATCTGAAGAAAGAGAACAGCTTTACCGTCAATATGAGCAGACCGGGTGGCAATGGATCATGCAGCATGATGCCTTGCAGACAACAGATCTTACGGTGATACGTGAGTTTATGGCACCACGGCCGCAAGGTGGTGAAAGAGTGGCCGGAATGCCCGGACAGATCGGTATCTGGTACGGGATAAAAATAGTTGATAGTTTTATGAAAAAGAATTCCGATGTGACCATAAAAGATTTATTGTATATGACAGACTATCGTGCTCTTTATGAGAAATCGGCATTTAAACTGAAAAAATAGAAACAGATGGAAACTGCTTTATATTTGATTCCTGTAACATTGGGTGAAACTCCGGTGTCGCAGGTTCTTCCTGATTATAATAGGGAAATGATCTTACAGATCAAACATTTTATTGTGGAAGACATACGTTCAGCCCGACGTTTTTTGAAGAAGGTGGACAAGAATATAGATATAGACAGTCTGACGTTTTTTTCAATCGGCAAGCATGCATGATGATTACGTATCATATCTCAAACCTTTGGAACAAGGGGTTTCTATGGGGGTTATTTCTGAGGCTGGTTGTCCGGCTGTAGCAGATCCAGGAGCAGATATTGTAGCAATAGCGCAGCGTAAAGGGTTGCGGGTAATTCCTTTAGTGGGTCCGTCTTCTATTATTTTGTCTGTGATGGCATCTGGTTTCAACGGGCAAAGCTTTGCTTTTAACGGTTATCTGCCGATAGGTGCGTCAGACCGGACACGCAAGATTAAAATACTAGAACAGAGGGTGTATGCGGAACATCAGACACAGATTTTTATAGAGACTCCTTATCGCAATGCCAAATTGTTTGCAGAAATCCTGCAGACTTGTAAGCCACAGACAAGGTTGTGTGTGGCAGCGGGCATTACTTGTGCAGAGGAATATATAAAAACTCATTCCATTCAGGAGTGGAAAAAAATGACGTTGCCAGATCTTTCAAAAATCCCTGCAATATTTTTGATCTATAAATAATGGTCTAAATTTGAAACTAAACTGGAATTATTTAAATGCAATATATTAAAAGACTTTGTTATTTATGTATGCTGATGCTGTTTGTCAGCTGTAAGTCTGCTGGTATGTTGCAGGTTTCGGGCGATGGAAAGAAAAGTATTCAGAGACTGTCTTCGGATACATTGTTTATGAACTATTTGAAGTCAAAGAATCTACCCATAGTGGCAGGTAATCAGTTGACTTTGTTGACTTCTGGAGAAGATAAGTTCAGGCTTCTTTTTGAAGATATCCGTAAGGCACGCCATCATATCCATTTGGAATATTTTAATTTCCGGAATGACTCCATTGGTTATGCTTTGTTTTCCTTGCTTAGTGAGAAGGCAAAACAAGGGGTGGATGTGCGGGTAATTTTTGATGATTTCGGTAATAAGTCGAATAACCGGCCTTTGAAAAAACGCCATTTGCGGCTTCTGAACGAGAGAGGAGTAGAGATTATTCAGTTTGATCCTATAGCTTTTCCCTATGTGAATCATGTATTCAGTCGTGATCATCAGAAAATCGCTGTCATAGATGGTCTGACTGGTTATGTGGGAGGGATGAATGTGGCTGATTATTATATTAAAGGATTGGAAGAAGTCGGCGAATGGCATGATGTGCATTTGCGTATAGAAGGGCCTGTCGTGAAGGAACTTCAAAAGGACTTTCTGGTAATGTGGAATAAGGAAACCGGACAAGATCTTTTGTTGGAGACATATTTGCCCGAAACCCCGGAAACTGTATCTGACAGTTTGAGTAGCGGGCATCGTGTGGCTATAGTTCAGCGTGTACCTCATTCTGCTCCTAAGATCATGCGTCAGTGTTATATTGCAGCTATTAAATCTGCACGTGATTCGGTCAGAATTATCAATCCTTATTTTGTTCCACCGTTGAGAATCAGGCGAGCTTTGAAAAATGCAGTTCAACGTGGTGTGAAAGTTGAAATCATGATTCCGGGAAAATCGGATATACCTTTTACTCCTGAGGCTGGTTTTTATTATGCTAATAAAATGCGAAAATATGGAGCGCAGGTCTATGTTTTCAATAATGGGTTTCATCATTCAAAGGTGATGATGATAGACGGGCTTTATTCAACAGTCGGAAGTACGAATCTGGACAGTCGCAGTCTGCGTCATGATTATGAGGTCAATGCTTTTGTTTTTGATAAGACGCTTACTGCAGAACTTGATGCCATGTTTCATCATGATTTGTCGTATTGTAAACTTTATACAAAGGAGGAGCATGCCGATAAGGGAGTATGGAGACGTTTTGTGGGTTGGTTTGCTCATTTGTTCACCTTATTGTTATAGATTTAAGGACAAGACTGGAAGAAAATGCCAATTCCCTTTTATTGTCGGGGTTTGAAAACGGACGTATTTGCTAATATTTTATATATCAGACGGGATTAAGTTTAAATTATATAAAAGTAAGCAGATTAAAGCTTTATGGTCAGAAATGAACCATTTTATTTCCTATTCAGACAATAGCTTATTCATGAGAAATGGTGATATTTGTGGCGAGCAATAAAAGAATAAGAGTTATGAGCAACACCATTTCATCTAATATGTAACCATTCTATTTTCCGCCTTGACACGCATGTTCCCCAAACCTACCTTTGCGC
>OKVF01000232.1_pt1 | contig 70445 bp, 97 predicted proteins | sample 1604831 | NCBI WGS metagenome assembly OKVF01 (sample SAMN01760980, study PRJEB22395) | human gut metagenome
GCAAATCACCTAATATTCTTATAAAATCTGCTTTCTGAAAGAGTAAATTCTACTTTTATTTTTCATTTTTTTAAAGTGGAATTTAACTTTTCACTTTAGCCTTTTTTTTTGCTATTCAACACTACTCATCATAGTATACCGATTGATCTAGGATTATGTTAAACTCTTTTTTGTAAATAAATATATAGACTTGTAATCATTTTGGGCATCAGCCCTCTTTTTTTTCTTTATGTAAATAAATAAGCTCAACAACTTCTTTTTCCTCACAGTCCACAATAATTCTATCGAAATTCATATGATAAAATTGCAATCGTTCAAAATCACTCATTTCGGCAGTCAATGTAGTAATTTGTTTTTTTGGTAATAACTTTTCTAATATTTCTTTTTTCTTAGTATATTGATCTCTTAATTCCTTATACAAGCCCATATCTATGAATCCTCCCAACAATTCATCATTCAAAGTTTTCATTCTTTTATCCAAATTTTGTATATTCTTTGAAACATTAATTTTGCTACGCTTTTCCTGTAAATCCTTCAAATTCATTTCAAAGAGCAATTTTTCCAATTTTATTTGAGGAAAATATTTTCCGCATTTAGTACATTTATAATAGAAATATCTGTTTCCGTTTCTGGATGTTCCAAATACATTTATCATTCTTTTTTCACACTTCATACAGTAAACAAGACCTGTCAGTAAATATGATTCATCATGGACTGATCTTCTTTGCTTATCCAAGATTTCAATAACGTGAGCTTGAACACTCGGTTCAACAACTTTAGGAACTATATCACAATACAACGTATCCTTATATAATAGAAAACCTGAATATTTAATATTTCTAAGAGTTCTCGATATTCTATCATTAGTAAAATGCTCTTCTGTTTGAACAGTATTCAAATATTCTCTTACATCATCTAAAGAAAAACCATCTTCAATCATATTAAACGCATCTTTAACATAGGCAGCAGTTTCCTCTTTTAAATAAATATTTTTATCCTCAAGTTTAAATCCATATGGAACAATCGCTGAAGGATAACGGTGATGCACTTCAACAAGAGAAAGTAAACCGTCATTTGTTCTTTCTACGTCTTTTTCTCTCTCGTATTGATTTACTGCGAATTTAACATTTGCAGTCATACGACCATCTGCTGTTTTACCGTTATAAGTGTCATAAACGCAAACTACTCTTACTCCATATTGATTTACTAAATTAGTGAATAAATTTGATTCAATAACATCTCTACTTATTCTAGCAAAATCATACGTTGCTACAATATTGATTCTTCCACATTTGATATCATTGACCAATCTTTTCATATCAGGTCTATCTAGTGATTCACCCGAAATACCTTCATCAATATACCATGCGATATCACTCATTTTTTCTACTAGACCAATGAGAAGTAAATACTTATAAACGGTCTTTTTCTGCATAGCAATAGAAACATGTCCATTGTGAGAACTTTGTTTTTTAGTTGAACATCTCAAATATCCTCCTATCTTAATCATCATCTTTTACTACACCCCTTTCTATATTTCTTTACTTAATAGTAAAAAAATATAGAAAAGCATCTTATGAAAATTAAATCATAATTATAAAATCAGTAATTACAAAATGTATTGATTAATCAAGAAGGACAAAAGATATTCTCATATGTAAGATGGAACAAGTTCCATCCTACATTGATCTAGATTTTAAAATTGCTGGTGACTTATTTATTTGATTATTTTGTTGTTTTCTCATTGCTTTTAAATCATCATTCCAGTCCTTTCCTTTAGAAAAAAGCTGCCCAACCTTAATTTGTCTATCATTTGATTTATTTGTTTCTAATAGAGCCTCTTTTAGTACACCACCTAATTCATGTCCTTTATTATCATTATCAAAGCAAACAATCACATCTCTTCTGTATTCATTTACAGTATTCAAAACACATTGATATTTATTTGTGCTTCCACATACAATAAAGATATCCTTATCTGGTTGAATCATATTTTTAGCAAGCGTTTTGAATGAAAGCATATCAATATAACCTTCAAAACAGTAAATTTTACCATCAGGTGGAAGAAATCCTTTTTTCTTTGCTTCTACTGGAAATAATCTCCACCCATAGTCGTAATCACAGCCTTTATAATCTCCTTTAAACTTTGAGCCTTTAGATATACCTCTTTTACTAATACAGCTGTAAAGTCCCATTTCTTTTGATATAAAGGCTACTCCTTTATGACCTTTCATGTTAACCTGTGCAATCTCACCATTTTTGAACCCTTCCTTCACAATTTCAGGATCGAGCTTTCTTTCCTGAATGAGATAAGCCATTGCATGTTTATAAGTTTTTTCAACTTCTTCAGAAAAATTTTCTTTAAGCATTTCATTACAGCTTCTTAGCTTTTCTATTCTTTCCGAAGAGGACATTTCCGCATATGTTTTTTTCTTTTTATATGATGTTTCAATTTTGAAATCAGGATCTATTCTTTGTCTTAAGAATATAACTGCATCTCTAAAGTTATTAATTCCTTCTATTTGAGTTTCAGTAACAAACGAAATCACATCACCTCCATGACGGTTTGAATTTCTAAAAAATGAATTACTCTCAGGATAGATTACAATCGAGCTGAAATCTCCTCCATCTGCTCCTGAACCTCTAATACCAAAATAACCGTTTTTTCTTGTTAAATCAAAATAATCACTTGCTAAATCAACAATACTGACGTGTTCTTTGATCTCTTTAATCATTTTCTTTGAAGTTGACATATATTTTCTCCTTTCTTTATTATACAAAAATGACAATTCTTTTTTGTAACAAAAAAAGATGGAACTAGTTCCAACTATCGTCCTCTGCCAAAAGTCATTGTCTTGTTGATTTGAGGTTTATCAATCTTTAAATTTTTTAATACCTCGATATCAGGTTTTTTGTAGATCTCGTTTACTTCACTTTGTGTTTGCAATCCTTTTACAATATTTGATTTTAAAGTTTCAACAAATTCACTATTGTCAGTTACATGTGACTTAGGCAATTCTTTAGATAACATTTCAGCTTCATCTTTTGTAAAGAACATTCTATAATCCTCATGAGCATCTAAAACAAGTTCACCATTGTCAAGTATTTCACTTACATAATATCCCATCTGATCAACATTAAAAGATCTTGCATATTCTTCATCCAACAAGCACATGGTTTCCACTTTTTCCATCAGCTCTTCATAGTCAGTTTTTTTACATTCATAATTGGTAAAATCTATATTCAAACGTTCATTTGCTATAAATTCTACAAAGTCATTCATTAACAATGTATCTTCAGCGTTTAATTCAATGATACCTCCATCAACTGAACGATAAGTATTATCAAATACTGTATAATCAATTCCTTCATCACATCCATGCAGTTCAACATGATATTCATTTATATCCAATGCTGAATGTTCCATTGTTTGAGTTAATGATAGTTGTCTTTCTTTTGACATTTCCAAAATGTAATCATTAATCATCTCTGCATCTTTTACCGCTTCTAAAAGCACATTTTTATCATTTTTTAGAACATCAGCCCAACTTTGAATATAAGCCAAATGATTTTGGACATGTGATTCATCAAATTCAAGTCCAAAATCAGCCATTAAAAAAGCAGCCCCAATATCTGCCCTTAATTCTTCTTTTGCATAGCTCATGCTTCCAGGTTCTCCGCTCAAATCTCTATTCAATCTATTTGCATGTCCTGTTGCATGTGACAATTCATGAAGCAATGTTTTAAAATAGGCTGCTTCATCTTTAAATCTTTCTTTAGGAGGTGTAATTACTGCATCAAGTTCTGGTGAATAAAATGTTTTATTCTGCATTACTTCTTCATAACCAACTCCCATATTTTCAATAATCGTTTGCATTTTTTCAACCGTCATTGAATCTACTTCTATAATTTGTTCTGAAGCAATTCCTTCTATTTCATCCGCATTAAAAATATAGTAGCTTCCTTTACCATCACCAATTACTTTACACTCATCTTTAAATATTTCTTTTTCCACATCATTAAGCGTTGCTAATTTTTTATAATATTGTTTGGAATTATACCATTTGTCTTCAACTTCATTGTAATAAATAGGCTTTTTCTTTATTTCAACACCTTCAGCACCTTTTTTAAGATGCCATTTTTCTCCAGGATGAAATTTCTTTTCGTTTGATATTTCATTGAAGGTAAACCATCTAGAATCCTTATAACCTTTGAAATAGCTTGCAAATGTCAACCAGATTCTGTTTATGCCTTTATAGGTTGTTCCTGTTATGGGGTTATGCAATCTTGTAGTAGTCCACCCTTTTTCCCATGGAATCGTACCACTTTCCAATGCTTCAATATATTTTTCTACAAGCATATCTTTTTTTATTGCCATCTAACCCACCTCACCTAATTCAAATTCATTATCATCAAATAAAGCATAGAGTGTCTCATAATCCTCTGATATATCTAAAGGTAAATCCAGCTCACTAGAAAGTTTCAAATAATCAACATTACCACAAGAACCAATTATTTCTTCCTTGTCTGCATCATAAATATAAATACGATCTGTATTCTTGTTCCAAAATAAAATTAGATGATTTCCAAGTCTCAAAGACTGTTTGATTCTATTCTTCAAATACTTCATATTTTACTGTCTCCTTTCCGAGATGGAACTAGTTCCATCTATCTACCTCTGCCCATTGGTTTTGAAAAAGCCATTTTCCCAAAACGTTCATTCAATTCTTCAAAAGCCATATAGTTTCTACCATAGTTATCTAACTGTTTAATTACATTGCTGTTATCTACCCCTGTATGTTTTTCAATTTTTTTCATATCATTTCTGATTCCATCAAGTTCATTCTCAGCAAGTTTATTTTCAACTTTAATAGCAATCTTCTCTTCTGGCATTTTTACAACTCCACTTTCTACATAAACTTTGATGATCTGTTTTTTTACGTCCTCTTTCATTTTGATGACATCTTCTTTTTTCATTTCTACCTTCATTTCGTTTTGCTCCTTAATTGCCTCAACAGCAGCTAATCTATCCTGAAGTTCTTCTCTATTTTCTTTTCTTCTATGCCAGTTAAAAATATCTTCAAGTTCTTTTGCAGTTACTCTAAATGGTTCAATTTTATGACCGTTCCCATTACCTGTGATAAACTGAATATTATACTCGTCTCTTTCCAAATAGAAAAAGCGTCTGTTTTCATTATTCTTGTCCTTTTTGATCATATCCCAAGGTACATTAATATACGCTAAAACTTCATTTCTGTTCACGCCATCAAAAACACCAAAATCTAATCCACTTGGTCGATATAGCTTTGATGGCAATCTCACAATTGACATTTTAAGTGGTTTTCCAAACCGATCCTTATATGTATAATGTGCTTTTGGATAACTACTACATTGCGATTTAGAAAATACAATTGCTAACTTTTTATCTTCTCCCATATTCATTCTCCGTTTCTAAATGAAAAAGATGGAACTTGTTCCATCTTCTCTAACTCATATTCATATCTTTTTTTCTTCCTCTTGCCTTATGCAAGTTTTTATAAACATCATTATTTTTTAAAATCTTATCAACTACTCGCTTGTCATTTTTGTGTAGTTTAACATATTCATTTACCTTTTCTTGATGAATTGAACTTCTCATGCTTATTCCAAAACACTTTTCAAATCTGTCTACAATGTAATTTACATCCATTTCACCATTTTTATCTAAAAGATTATTAAAATCTTCTATCTGTGCGCCATGTTCCTTATCAAACAGTGCTAGATGGTATGCCATATAAATAATATCAATCGGGCTAAAATAATCATATTGTTCATATTCATAAGGATCACTTAAAAGCGTAACATACCACATATCACAATTTTCTTTTTCTCTTTCTTTTTCAATTACATAGGATATATACCATTCTTCGGCTTCATCTTCATATTTTTTTAACAGCTCGTATTCTTCTTCCTTCTGTTTTCTGATAGTTTCACTCATATCTTCATTATAAAGAAGATACTGTAATCGTTCTATTTTAAGATAGATAATATGACATATTTGCAAATATAAATTAGTAAAATCAGTAGTCGTTTTTACAAGAAAAGTATGGCATGGTTTAACATCACCTTTATGTGTATAAATTGCAACCCTGATTTCTTCTTTGTCTTTCTTTTTTCTGTTCTTCTCATAAACTTTTTGAGCTTTTACCAAACTATAGCAGAGAGTATCATCAACAATAATTATAGGATTTACCTTCATTAATTAATCTCACCTATTTTCTTTTTATTCTAATCAACAATAATAAAAGACCAATTGCTAGGGCAACTAAACCTCCTATTAATACAACTGGAAGGATGGAACTTGTTCCATCTTCTTTATTTTCTTCTGATTGTTTAACTTCCTTATTTGAATTACTTTTCTTTGATTTATTTTTTCTATTGGATTTATTGTTTTTATCATAATGATAAACATGGTTTAGATCTTCAACGTTTTCATCTTCCTCATCCGTTGAAGCTTCCTCTTTCTTTGTAACAGTAATGTCACATGTATAATCGTCATCTCCATTCAGCGAAAAACTTTCTTCATTGAACACAACATCATAATCTTTCTTATGTTTATTCGAAACAGTAATATAGTATTCTCCTGGATCAACAAAATAAGACCATTCGTTTCCATATTCATCCATGTCAAAGCTGACAGAATCACTATTGTTCTTCTTATTATGAAGCGTTACGACAATTCCTCCAGGATAGCCATCTTTATAAGTATCAACATTGAATTTTACACAGCCAATAGAACTTGCATTTACCGTCTGAATATTTAAGAAAATCATCATTATTAAAATCAGTATTTTTTTCATGTTTTCCTCCTTTTAGGATGGAACAAGTTCCATCCTAATATTTAGTACCAGGTTTAATTGAACCTGAAACATATTCAAAGTGCATATAATCTTTAATATTCTTGTAATCTCCGCCCCAATAGAATCCATATTTTTTCCAGATTGCTACTATATCACCCTGAATCTTATAACATGCTGGTGCGTTATTCCATGTAGAGGATGATGTACCGCTGACATAGGGATTGTAACCAGGATTGATGTCTACAGCCACTCCAAACGAATGATTTGACATTGCTTTTGAATTAGTCATCTTCCTCCAGTTAAAGCATCCATTGTCATATGCTCTAAATCCTTTTGCCTTCATTTCTTTATAAGCAGATTGAATTGAACCAGCAAGCGATTTATGACATGTGAGGTTTGCTGTTGATGGATTACCATTACGATCAAGTATTTCAACTTTTATCGTTGTTAGATAACCTCTCATAGCTGATTCAGATGATGGTGTGCCATTAGGAAATAAAAACTGCAATCTTGCATTCTTATCACCTTTGTTAGCAACATCTCCTGTATTCCCTCCTGATCCACTTCCAAATGTCCTGTTTCTTACCTGAACAAGATCACTTTCAGAAAGATTATCAAACATTGTCAGATTATATGATTCAATATGATTCTTTATTTTATTAGGATAAGCAGTACCCTTACAATATCCACCCCTGCCAAGAGCTTGTAAAACAAGTGAATAGTCAGTAATACCACTACATCTATAATTGCTATTAGATAGAAGCTTATCATGGGCTTCTACACTTTCTTTCCAATTATTGAACTTTTTATATGTACCACTGCTTGTCTTTACACTTCCTGCTGTACCTTTTCCTTTCATACCAAAAAGATTTTTAGCATTGACTGCAAGATTGCTTTTTCCCCAGCCAGATTCTTCAATTGCCTGAGCAACTGTAACAGATGTCAATATTTGATACTGCGCCTTGAAATCATAGCTATATTCCACTATTTCCATGACAAAGTTATATTGTTCAGTTGTAAAATTAGCCATGTAGCTTGTATCAGAAGTGGTATCCGAACTGGAATCGCTAAATAAAGCAACAATTAGAATAAGAGGTACTAGTAGTACAATTATTCCTTTTATTGCTAATTTTTTAAATTTATTTTTAATCTTTTCCATGTTTCTATCAAGCCATCATTCTAAACATGTCATCTGTAGCTTTGATTGAAATAGGTATTCTTTTTGAGCCAGCAACAAGAATAGCCTCTCCTACTTTAAATCTTTCAATCAGTTCAACCTCACCACTTGTAAGTGTTGTTAATTTTTTGAGATCTTCAACACCATCCTTTTCAAGATGTAAAATAACCTTATACGTTGATGAATTGAACATAGCCTTTCCACTAGAAATAACTTTATCATCAGCAAAATCATGAGGTTCTTGTGTTGCAATGATCGTTGCATTTTTATATTTACGAGATCGCCTTACAAACTGTTCAAGCATTTTTGCTGTTTCTCCTGCCAAAATATAAAGATGCGCTTCATCTACACAGAATACAGAATAACAGCTATCATCCAGACACAAACTCCATGAATATTGAAGTATGATGTGCATAAGAGCATCTTTCAATCCTTCAGTCAAGCTAAAGAAAATCTTTGTTCCAAATCCAATAAAAGGATTCGCATTTTCTGATACATTTACGGTTGTTTGCCCATCAAAATAAGCTGAATATTCAACAGTAAGAGGTCTTATCTTTAGTTCAAGATCTTTATAGGCTTTGTATTCTTCATCATACTGTCCAGCTCTTTCGAACATTTCAATATATTCTTTGACAGTATTTTGAAAATTAGTAAATGTTGGATAACTATTATAATTTAGATTTTTAAAGCTCTTTTCTTTAGTAATACCAACTCTTTTATATGTCTCAACAGCTACACCACCTATTACGCTTAATGTTTCATCTTTTATTGTAGGATACAGATATTTAAGTACAATCTTTATATCCTCAACAACATTGTAGATTGCAAGTTCAGTATCATACATATCTACTTCTTCATCTTCATCGCATGAAATTGGTTTTAAATCAAAAATATTGATACGAGCGTTTTTAGTTCCCATATTGAAATAAGAACCATTAGCCCTTAAAATCATATTCCTGTTTTTATTTTCTGGATCAATCCATATGATCTTTCTCTTATGCAACATATGTTGCATCTGAATAAATGATAATGCTGTTGTTTTTCCTGATCCAGTTGTTCCTACAAGAACCATATTTCCACTTAATCTATTATCGGCTTTAGCAAGAGCAAAATCATTTTCATAAATGAACTGGTCAAACATGATCTTTCCGCCATTATACTGCTCACAGCCTAGCAGAACACCTTGCGGATCATCTAATGTATCAAATATAAACGGATACATTGCAGCCAGATTTAAAGATGGCAACAAAACACCAATGTTATTTTTCATTTCCTTAGAAAAATTATCATTGTGAAACCACATTGATGTTCTTTTATAAAGTTTTTCTTGAATCCCCATCAGACATTGAAGTTGCCATCCTTGCATCATTAACTGCATCTTTAGATTTTGGTAAGAATCATTTAACTGTTGCAAGGTATCTCCCTGAACAAGAATATTGATAACAATATTATATGTTCTGTCATTTCTTGCAACCAAGTTGTTAACCATTGTATCCATTGCCTGCATCTTTTGTTGGATATCTGCTCTAATTGTCATATCCGTTGTTTCGTTATATCTTTTTCTTAAACGATTCACTTCACCTTTGATCATATTGGGAATATTTTCACTTGTCTGTTCTACCATCATCCCAACTTTGATATTAGGATTTGATGATAAGACTGCCAATATCCCTGCATAATAATTCTTAGGTGTATTCATTACAGTTGCTACCTTTATATACTTATCTCCCATCTGAAGATAATTTCTGTTGACAGCAAATCCTTTAGGAGCAACTTTAGATTTCATTGATTTAATTTGTAATTTATTCATCTTGACCTCCAAGCTTAATCTTTTGATCTTTCATATCAAAAAGATCATATCCTTTTAAAACAGAGAAATAATATTCATCAATTGTAGGATTATCAAAATCAAAAGCTATCATTTTTTTAAAATCATCTTCATCAATCTTTGAAATCCTTAGTCTTGTATCATTCATATATCTGATGAGATCACTGTATACCTTATCTATTTTCTTTTCTGTTTCCATTACTATAAAGTAAAATGAAATCTCTTTATAGTTTTCCTGAAACCATTGATGATAGTAGAGAAACATACTTGCTAAATCTTTGATTGAATCATCTTCTTCATATCTCATCTTGTTCATCAGGTTATGATTTTGTTTGGAAAGATTAGGAGTTTCATAAACAAATCGCCAATAGAATTTAAAGTCCATTCTATTGAATGCCTGACATAATGATTGAACAACGTTAAAATTATCATTTGCATCAAGCATGTGTATATTCAATGGATGAACCTTTACTCCTTTAACGATATATTTGTCACTTCCATCTTTTACAACACAATGATCACCTTCAATTTCTTCAATGTCCAACCAATCCAAAGATGATTTCATTTCCTTAACACGCTGTTTGTGTTTTTTCATTTCTTTTCTAGATATCTTTTTCTTCCCAAGAATACCTTCTTTCACCTGTTTCTTCTCTGTTCTTTTCTTCATCATAGTAAATCACCCCCTCGAATGGATATACCTTTTGAGCAATCAAGTAATCATACATTTCTAATAGAAATCCAAGCATATTGTGATATGCTGGAAAACTTATTGTAATAAACCACGCTACCATTCCAATAAATAAAAAAAGCGCCATCCCGAAATAACGCCCTATACCTTCTAATGTGAAGACACTCAATAAAATGCCTCCAATTGCAATAAATACACCTACACCAATAATAATAAGATCACTTACTTTATATGACCCAACAATCAGTTTCCCTCGTTTAAAGTTAGCGGGAGCTGTATATACTTCTTCTTTCATTTCAATCTCCTTCTTCCAAAAATAAACAAGATGGAACAAGTTCCATGCTATCGTCTTCTTCCATACATTCCAAAATTTGCCATACTTTGCATCGAAGCAGCCTTTGATGTAAAGAAATTTCCTACATTATTTATACTGTTAGCAAAATTTCCAGTTGCATTCTTTGTATTCATGTTACTTGCACGACTGACTGCAAAGGCTTCACGACCTGTCATGCCTCCTGCACGATTGTACCTGATAGTGCTACCTCCAGCTTTTTCAACAGCATTTCCTAATTGGGAACGAGACATGTTTTGTGCATTTTCAATACCCAAACTTTGAGCATAGGCAACCTGTCCAATCGAAGGTGTCATACCATTGCCTTCTTTTCCTAGAAGACCCGTAACAGTCTGACTTCCTCCAAAATCACTTACAGAAGAATTTAAATCACCTTGAGCCATATCATTTGCATCCATTCCTAAAGAATCAGCATAATCCATTTGATCACCTGTAAGTGGTACATCATTTCCCATGGCGCTGAAGGCACTCAATGAACCACCCGCATTTGCAACTGCATCAGCCATTTCTCCTCTGGTCATTCCTTGACCGTTGATTCCTAAAGATTTAGCATAATCAGCCTGTGCCTTATTTGGACTTAGATCATTGATTGGTTTTCCACCACTAGATCCGCCAAATCCGTCTGAGCCACCTTTTCCAGCATCAAATCCCATTTTGGCTGCTGCTCCAGCAAGTCTTCCACCTGAAAGTTTATTAGCTCCTGAAGCTACTGCACCACCCAAGGCACCAGCTCCCGAAAGACCTTTTGCAACTCCAGAAATACCTGCACCAATGACACCAGCACCAACAGCACCTGACATTGCTCCAACCATCATTAATGATTGAACCTGTTGAAGTGTATTGGCTGCCGACATATCAGCACCACCAATAATTGCAGCGATTCCTGAAGGTGTTGCATAGATTGCTAAAAGCCCACCTAGAACAAACCCTATCTTTGCAATAGAACCTGCTATAGAAGTTGTACCTAAAACAGAATCAAGTGTACTGCTTCCAATAAATGCAAATAATATCATCATAGAATACAGCTGAAAGAAATTACTTATCAGATCAGCAAGAATATATTTAGTCCATGTTGAAAATGTCTGATTCCCTGGTTCAATTAGAGCAGATACCGCATAAGGGGCTAAGAAAATCTTAACTATTAAAGATACCTCTCTTTGCGCCATTTGAAGAATAATAGGTATAAACAGAAATGCTATTCCAACTGTTGTAAATAATCCAAAAAATAAAGACGACCAGGAAGGATACATGTAATAAACCTTATCAACTTGTCCAGCTAAACCGAACGTTACTGTATCAACAAAATATTCTAACAGGTTTCCATCCTCAACACCTTCATTGATATCTATGTTGTCTATATTGCCTGTTACCCAATACGTTTTATTGTATTTATCATCATTTGCCTGTGTGTGCATTTTCTTATAAGCAGAATAAGCTTCATTTATTTGAGCATCCGTCAGTTGAGAACCTGGTACATTTGTATTCGGCAAATAACTAGCTACCGTAGTTGCGCTTTGCATTTTTATATATTTTTTAAATTCTTTCTTTGACATTATTGAACTGTCTGCATTTTGTTTCTGTTCCAAAATATAATTCTTCATTGTCTTTACGGTAGATTCTCCACTTTCAAGATTCATTGACGAAGTGTCAACAAGAAGCGTACTCAATTTACCTCCATCTTTTACATCTTTATCACCAGTAAAATATTCAATATGGCTTACAAACGTATTGACCATGCCCGTAAGCTGTTTAGTAACTAAAGGTACTCCCGACATGATCATGATTGCCAAAGCTATTTTTACTATAAAAGCTCCAGGTTCAAGCTTTTGCATCTTTTCATCATCAAGAAAAGCCTGAATGATAATCTTCATGATTCTAAATATTAAGAACATGGCAAAAAATATCGCTATTCCTGCAAACAGATCCCATATGAATTTGAATCCACTATTATTGAAATCTAAACCACAAATAAGTTTGGCAGCCGACCATAGAACATCAATAACATGAAGTAGCATTGACATAACACCCCAAATGATTGATCTCAACGCCTCTGTTATATCCATTGATTTTCACCTCCTTCGTTTTTATTAAATAATTAATATGACACTTCTCCAACACCAAGAGCTTTGAGAAGTGCCATGATCATTTCACCAACAATTAAGATAATGAGTGCTCTTTTAATTTTTGAAGCAGGATTATGGTGTTGCTGTTCTTCTTCTGTTGAAGTAAACCATTTGATTGCCACTCTTAACATATAAAAGATACAGCATCCTGGTAATGCCCAAAGACCAATATTTATACCAACTCTGATATAAGGCGCAGCCAAATCTTTTAATCCCTGTTCATCTGGTTTAACGTCAGCAAAAACATTTTGAACATTCAATAACATAATTGTTAGAGATACAGCAAACATCCCTGCTTTCATTTTAATTTTTTCTATTAAGTGTTTTGCTTTACTCATTTAATTCATCCTTTCTAATAGCAAAAAGGACAATCTTTCGATTGCCCTGAATGGATGGAACTAGTTCCATCTTAAAATTCATTTTTATTAAGCTCTTCTTCATTGATTTCAACAGGTTCACTTTCAACTCGAGGAGCTGTTTTATATAGTCTGAAACCTGTAACGATTACAAATGTACGTTCCTGTTCGTTATAAGTTTCATTTTTCAAACGTCCTTTGACCTCAATCAACATACCTTCTCTGGCATTATTTACAAACCGTTTTGCTAAATTACCCCACGCTTTACAATGAATCCAGTCTGTATACTGTTCTTCTGTCGTTTTACTGTAGTAACTGCTTGCCACATCAAAATAACACATGCAGTTGTCAGTTTCAGGATCACCTCTCAACTGTAGATGTTCCAATTTCCCAAGTCTTCCGCTTAAAATTACTTCATTAAACATATCTTTCACCTCCTGATTCATCATGGAACAAGTTCCATCCTTTATTTTTTTAAAATAAAAAGGATTGAAAGCTAAAAGCTTCCAATCCTAAACAACTATATTTCTATTAGGCATGTTTTTTACGGAAATAAACCATACCAAATACAACAACAGCTAAACCAGCCAACATCATATAATATTCATAATGTGAATTGTCACCTGTTTTAACTTTCTTTACAGGAAGTAATTCATCATACATCACAACTTTTTGAGCAACTCCTGTATCTTTAACTGTAAATTGAATAGATTCAGCAACCTTGTAATTTTTAGGAGCAATTACTTCAGTTAATGTGTAAGTTTCTCCAGCAGTTAAGTTTTTGATCATATGAGGTTGTTTTCCTGAAGTCCATTCATCAATGACTTTACCATCTTTGTCGGTAACTTTAAGTTTAGCACCTTCAAGTTCTTTTTTAGTAGTAATATCTTGTTTGCTGATTTCGATTTTTGTATCTTCATCAGTCATAGATAATACCGTATCTTTTCCTTCTTCAGCTGTGAATGTTTGTGTTTTGAAAGTAGCATATCCGTTAGGAGTTTTTGTTTCTTTCAACACATATTCTTCATCTGCTTCAAGTCCTTGAATCTTGTGTCTAGTTTCATTACCATCAAGATCAATGTTTGTATAAGTTGTAACTCCATCTTTTACAAACATGACAGTATAATCATCTTTACCTTTGTTTTTAGCAATGCTGTATTGAACTGTTGAATCTTCTTCATCCATGTATGTTCCTTCAGCTTTACCATTTTCTTTTAATTGAGCTTTCATTTCATCAGTAACATCAAAGATATGTTGTCCTGAAACCCATTTGTCAATAATGTTTTTAGTCTTATTAGAAGTGACTGTCATTTCAGCACCTTTTAATAAGTTACCTTTTTCATCAACTTTAGAAACTTCATTGATTGTATCAATCATTTCTACTTTTTGATTTTCTTTTTCGTATGAAACTTCAAATTCAATATCATTAGCAAGATTTAATCCTGTAGGAGCAAGGTCTTCATGTAAAGTATATTTCTTACCTTCAACTAATCCAGTAGCATAATGTACTTTACCTTCAGAAGTCCATTCATCAATGATGTTTCCGTCTTCATCTTTGATTTGCATTAAAGCACCTGTAACTTCATCACCACTTACTGTAGTTTTTGAAATTGTAACTTGTTTATCTTGCATTACTAATGTTTGGTCTTCATCTTCACCAGCAGTAAATTCGATTTCTTTTGCTTGAACATATTCTTCAGGAGTTTTAGTTTCTCTTAGGATATATTTTTCACCAGCAACGAGTCCTTGAACTCTATGAGTTGTTTCATTTCCTTTGATGTCGATATTAGCATAAGTTGTAACACCATCTTTAACTTGCATTAAAGTATAGTCGTCACGATCCTTATTTTTAGCAATACTGAACATAACCATAGAATCTTCTTCATCCATGTATGTTCCTTCAGCTTTACCATTTTCTTCTAATTGAGCTTTGATATCTTTATCTAGATCAATGATATGTTGACCTGTTACCCATTGATCAACGATATCTTTAGTTTTTTCTGATACGATAGATAAAGTTGCTTCTTTTACAGCTTTACCATCAACATCTGTTTTATTTACTTCTGTAACAGTATCAATCATTTCTACTGTTTGATTTTCTTTTTCTTTTGTTACTTCAAAAGTGAAATCATTTGCAAGGTTGAATCCTAAAGGAGACAAGTCTTCATGTAATGTATAAGTTTTACCTTCTTCAAGTCCATTTGCAATATGAGATTTACCTTCACTGTACCATTCATCTACAACATTACCGTCTTCATCAATAATTTGCATATGAGCACCAGTGACTTCTTCTCCACCAACAGTTAATTTAGAAACTTTAACTTGTTTGTCTTTCATGTTGACTTTTTTATTTACTTTTTCTTTTGAAACAGTAAATTCAATATCAGTTGATTTTACATATTCTTCAGGTGAAACAGTTTCAGAAAGGATATATGTTCTTCCTTCTTCTAATCCATTGATAAAATGAGAATCTTTTCCAGAAGTCCATTTGTCTACGACTTTTCCTGTTTCTTTATCAGTAACAGTGATTTCAGCACCTTCAACTTCTTTTTCACCTGTAACATCTGTTTTAGTAAATGATACTTGTTTGTCTTTCATTGTAACTGTTTCAAGTTCACTTGAATTTTTAACAGTAAACTTGATGTCTGTAGCTTTTACATAGTCTTTAGCTGTTACAGTTTCAGATAATGTATAAGTTTTACCAACAACTAATCCTTCAATAGAGTGTACTTTATCAGTAGAAGTCCATTGATCTACTACATTTCCATCTTCATCTGTAATTGTTAATTGAGCACCTTCAACTTCCTTGTCTCCAGTAACATCAGTTTTATTAAATTCAAAGTCAGTTGTTAAGTTTTCCACATCAAATGATTTGATGTAAGTTTTTGTTGTGTAATCAGATTGTTTAAATACAGCATCATATTTTGTTGTATCTAATACGCATCCATCTAAAGTTTTAACTTCTTGTAAGTAGTATTGAGCTTCTCCAACTCCCATAGGAAGATTAGAAATATCTAAATGTCCATCAGTTGATAATGCATAAACACCGTTTCCTACTTCAGTACCAGAATTAACGATTGCTCCAGAATTTTCTGTTGTAATGACATCATCTTTAGCAAACATCAAGCTTCCATCTACAGGAGAGTAGATGTTTTCTTTTGCTTTTAATACGAATTGAATTTTAGATAAGTCGCTTCTGTCAACTAAATCTACATCAGTATCAAGATCAGCAACTGTCTTGTTTAATTTGATTTGAGCTTTTGGTTGTTCATCACGAACTTTTACAGTATAGATTGGATCACCATCTTCATCTTTTGTATAGTCTAATAAACCGCTCATTTCAAATGATTGAGTTTTTCCAAGACCGATAAATCCTGTTGGAACTTTAACTTCTTCTAAATGATATTTTCCAGCAAAGAATTGAAGTGGTAAGAACACTTCACCTTTTTCGTCATCATCATTTGTGTATTCAGTTTTAACTACGACAACGTTATCACTGTTTGTAGTGAAAGTATCATATTTCTTTCCACCAACTTTTTGAGTGATATATTGACCTTTCTTATAAACAATGTTTCCACCATCTAAAATATCTTCATCAGCAACGATTTTAAATGATGCTGAATTTAATGATACAGTTTTACCTGTTTCTTCATCTTGTTTAACTAATTTTAATTGAGTTTCTACTGGACGGTTGTTTAATACAACTTTTTTAACTTGATCTTCTTCATTTTCATATTCACTATGATCTTTAGTGATAGATACTGTGAAATCTGGATTAGTATAGTAATCTTTAGGAGTTACTGTTTCACGAACAAGATATTCTCCAAATGGAAGATATTTAGTAGTTGCTAAACCATCTTCATTAGTTGTGACAACATCATAAACTGTAGCGTTATCCCAACCGACATGATCAACTTCAGATTTTAATTTGAAAGTGAACTCAGCTCCTTGTAATCCTTTAACAACTTCAGACATACCATTACGATAACCAGATTTGAAAATTTGAATTTTTTGTTTCTTGACTTTTTCAGTAACAACCATTTGATTTGCGTCATTACCAAATTGAAGTTTTGCACCTTGATATTCCTTAGTGATTTGAGCAACATAATTCGTATCTTTTTCAGTAGTAGTAACACCAGTTGAATTATCAGTTACATTCAATGTATTACCTTTTAATAGGTATCCTTTAGGAGCTTTAGTTTCTTCAATGGAAATTGTTCCAAGTGGTAAAGTGACCGCACCATTTTCATCTAAATAAAAATCATCACCTGATACTTTATAAAAGTCATTTAGATTGGTAATATAATATGTTTTTCCAGCAATTTCACGTTTTTTTGTTTGAATCACCCATGTTCTAGTTGCTTTTTCAGGTAGATTATCCTTTGTATAGTAACCGTCATAATATTTAACAGTAAACTCAGCACCTTCAAGAGTAGCATCACCTTGTGGCATTCCTAATGTTTCAGCATCATTTTTGACGATTTCAATACCAATTGGGTCATTTCCTGGTGTTTCATTAGAATTTGCTCTAACTGTTTGATCCTTGACAATCGTAACGTTGTACGTATTTTCGTCAAGATCATATCCAGTAGAAGCTGTAATTTCTTTTACTGTATAATTTCCTACAGGTAAGATAGATGATTTTGCATATCCATTTTTATCAGTAGTAATTGTATCTACTTGAACACCGTCACTGTAGATACCATAAACAGCACCTTCTAACGAATAACATCCATTATTGTTTGTAATATCTTCATTTGCTGACTTTTTAATTAAATCGATCCATCCAAAATCTAGCCAGTCAACACTGTATCTCAATGAATCAACAGATTCTTGAGTCCATGATCCATGAGTTTGGTTTGAACCATTTCCATCAGAAATTGCCAATGCACAGAACTTACCTTTAGCGCTTGAATTTAAAGTACCGCTTGTATAATCACTAGGACTATTTTCTAATGGTGCAGTTAAATGGAATGTTTGTCCACCATAAACAGTAGCAGTTCCACCAGTTTGTTGAGCGTTAGTTCCATCAATATGAATAGTTACATTGCTTTGAAGTGGCAATTGTACTGTTTCGTTTGATGAAGCATTAAATGAAACAGTATTTGTTGTTTGTATCATATTAGCTTTATCAAATGTTGCTGTAAATTTTGCAGTATCTCCAGTTGAGAAGTTAGCTCCATTAGATGGATCTGGTAAGCTTTCTACATATGACCAAGTAGATTTTAAACCAATACCTGCTCTTTCAAGATCATCAATATTCGCACCGCACATGTCACCACTGTAAGCTAAACTTAATAAAACATGTGTATATAAATATCCTGTTTCTTCTTCATTTAATCCGTCATCTGTCAACGCTTGTCCTCTGAACAAGCTTCCATTTGGACCTCCAAAACCATAATATAAAAATTTTCTTACCATGACATTATTTTGAATAACACTGGCAGCATAATTTCCTGAAGAAGGAGTTTTCTTACTCGCTTCCAAGCAATATGACCATTGTCCGTTATACTTACACATGTAAGTAGACCATTGTTTAGTGATCTGTGGACATTTACGTTTCCACCATTTAGGATAAGTAATAGATTTAATACGAGTGAACTCGTGAGGAATACCACTGTCCCAAGCTTCTACTGTATTTGTGTTTCCTGCAGTAAAACACATAGACAGTACCATTCCTAGAACAACGAAAATTTTGGTTACTTTATTTAACCATTTCTTAAACTTCATTTTTCTTTCTCCCTTTCCTAATAATATTTAAAATTCTTTTTGTTTAAACAAAAAGATGGAACTTGTTCCATCATCCTTCAGATGCAAGTTTATAACATCTGTATACTTCTTTGAGACAGGCTTTATATTTGACGAATCAAAAGACCTTTAACAATAAAAAAAGACAACCTTTTCGATTGCCTTATGGGTGAAACACCCATTTTTGTCTATGAATTTTTATCATTTTAATTTGTTTCCTTTCCTTACAACTTTTATGATTATCAGTAATTTTTGCCTTTAAATTAAAAAGATGGAACAAGTTCCACCTCTCAACTACAATTCTATACTATCATTTTATCACGTCTATTTTTAAAATCTATTGACTTTTTTGTGCAATTTCTTTTAAAAAATTTTTTAACGTTTCAAAATGTATCTTTTATATCAGGGAGGGTCTCTAACAGTACGAAAGTATGAGATTTGATTATAAATGAATTCTACCGTCTAATACTGCCAGAGATACCCTTTTGGGAATGTTAGAATCCTTTCGTTCAAATTCTAACAATATCATTTTATCACCCTGATTTAAAAAAACAATTGACTTTTTTGTGTAATTTTTGGATATTTTTTCAAAATTATTTTCATAAGAAAAAGATGGAAGTACAGCCATATTCCATCTTTTTTATTAGGACTTACATAATTAAATAAATTTTAAATGAATAACCAAAGTTCCTAAAGTGAACCCAAGATACGATCACTACTGATAAAAATGGTTATGCTAAATCATCAATTCTTCCAGTAGGTAATTATACAGTAAAAGAAATCAGTGCTTCTATTTGTAATTATCTTTATAATCTTTTTTTAAATTATATAATTAATGCCTATATTAATTTGTTTTGGTTATTAAAAAATATTATTTTGTCGCACCGCAAAGACATTTGTAACCAGTTGTAACTGTTTCATCATATGCTTGTTTAACCACTACAGTTTCATCATAGGCTGGTGTCACAACAACTGTCTTTGTTTCTTGATGCGTTACAGCATCATGATGTTTAGTTCCTGCTTGTACTTTTGTTGAATGATATGAATGTCCAGTAATTGCAGAATGATCTCCAGCGTTTAATGACGCTTCACTTCCTTTTCCAAAATCTTGTCCACACACTTTACATACAACATGTGTTTCATAAACTGGTTCATCATATGCTTCCTTATCAACCACAGTATATGTTTCCTGACGTGTTACAGCATCATGATGTACGACTTTTGTTACAGCATCATGATGTACTGTTTTCGTAATTGGAATATTATAGTTATGCTTATGTTCATCTCCTTTAGATGAAGATGAATTGTTACTACTGTTTGAACTGCTTGTGTTATTTCCAGATGGTTTTGATGTACCACTGTTTGTTGTTGGTTTTGATACACTGCTGTTAGAAGAACTGTTGACTGTTCCTTTATTTGATACTGGAGATGTACTTGCTACAGCATCATTCTTTGATACTTCAGCACTTGATTTCTTTGTAACAACTGTTTTCTTATTCCCATTTTCATCAGTTACTACTTCAGTTACAGCAACTTCGCCATCTGCAACAGCAGGAGCTTCAACAACATTGACTTTTAATTTCTTTGTTGCTTTATTTTTGTACTTGTCTTGGATTGTTACTTTTAAATCATAAGTTCCAATCGTATTGACATCAACTTTTGACGTATCAATCTTCCAATCTTTGACATCACTGTAATCAGTCGCTTGTAATAATTCACCAAAGTTAAAAGTTGAAAGATCGGTATATTGAATGACATCTATACTGTCAGGTGCTTTAATTTCAGGTGCAGTTGTATCTTTAACAGTTACCTTAATAGATTGTTTTTCTTTTTTATAGGTAAAGTTAATTGTATAATTACCGACTTTTGGATAGTCTTTTTCTTCTTTAGATACAACGTTTCCTTGTTCATCCTTATTTGTTACGGTAACATATTTAAGATTGTCTTTTTCTTTTGTATCTTTAATGATCTTATCTAGATTATCAACTTTATTTGCATCCAAATAATCAGCAACATTAGTTGAAACTTTTTGACCAAATTCAGCATTTATTTCATTTGATGTAAAGACTAGATCTTTAGAACCATTGTTATTTAAAATGACTGCACCAGCAACTCCAATAACTAAAACACCAGCCAAACACCCAGCAACGATTTTTTTCTGTTTTGTATCTAAATATTTTTCAATAATATTTTGTTTTTTTGTTTCCATATTTACACTCCTTTGAATTTTTAATCTATTTCTAAGATGGAACTAGTTCCATCTCTCTTTTCTAAATAAATAGGACTTACATAATCTATATGTAGGAAAATTATAAATGCTACTGTTTTAAATATTTGTCCTGAAGGATAATAAACTTAATATCGACAATAACATTCCATATTGATTAGTGCCTATGTTTTTTTAATCAGGACTTACATAATCAGTTACAATTCTATCATCTTTCTATCGGAAGGGAATATTTTTTTAATAATACCAATTAACGCCTGAATTATATTTCTTAGCTGTAATGATGGAACAAGTTCCACCTCTCAACTACAATTCTATACTATCATTTTACCACCCTGAATTTTAAATTCCATTGACTTTTTTGTGTAATTTTTTTAAATTATTTTTTAACGTATTTGCATGCTGGATATCCTGAACAAGAAATGAACTTTCCATATTTTCCGTTTCTTTCCACCAATGGTTTTCCACATTGCGGACATTTCATTTTTGTTTGAACAGTTTTTTTAGATTTTACTGGTTCTGTATATTTACAATTAGGATAGTCGGAGCAGGAATAAAAATCTCCAAATTTTCCTTTTCTTATTAGAAGATTTTTACCACAATTCGGACATTTTTTATCAGTCATCTTAGGCTGCTTTTTTTCATCCTTTTTAATATACTTGCATTCAGGATAATTTGAACACGCTATGAATTTACCATACTTTCCTTTTTTAATCACTAGATCAGATCCACATTCAGGACACTTCTCATCTAATTTGTTTTCATTTTGAACAGTCCATTGATCACTTCTATTAGTATCTTTTAATACATCAATAATATAATTTTCTATATCATTAATAAATGTATCTTCATCAAGCTTACCATTCTTTATATCAGCAATTTTTTCTTCCCATGCAACCGTCATCTGTACATCAGTTATGTTTTCTGGAACTACCTTGATAAGTTGCATTCCCCTTTCTGTAGGAATCAGTTGTTTTTTCTTTCTTTCTACATAGCCTCTAGAAATCAGCTTTTCAATAATATCTGCACGGGTTGCTCCCGTTCCAAGTCCAGTACGTTCAACGCCTTCAATTTCTTTAAAATCTTTCGATCCAGCATTTTCCATTGCAGATATAATTGTTTTATCATTAAATCGTGTTTTAGGTTTTGTTTCTTTCTTTAAAACCTCACATGTTACAGGATCAAATACTTTCCCTTTTTGACAGTTGAATAAAGATATATTTTTTACTTCTTCCATGGAACTAGTTCCATCCTCTTTTTCAAATTCCGTCCAGCCCTTTTCAACTGTTTTATTTGCTGTTCCAATAAAATCATAATCTTTAGCATTTAATGTACACGTTAAGTGTTCATAAGTCATATCCTTCATCACTGCTTTTAAAGTTCTTTCAATAATAATATTAAGAACGCTACATTCCTTATCATTAAGATTTGAAACATCTGAAATATTCTTTGTTGGAATAATAGCATGGTGATCCGTAACCTTGCTATCATCAAGTACCTTGTCTACTTCAAAAGAAACATCATACTGTTTCTTTTGATTCAACAATTCTAACAGATTTAAAAAATCAGTTTTCATTGATTCATTGAGATACTTACTGTCAGTTCTTGGATATGTAATAAACTTTCCCTCATATAATTTTTGAGCAGTATCAAGCGTTTCCTTTGCGCTGATAGAAAGCTTTTCATTGCATTCTTTTTGTAGTGATCCAATATCATGAAGCAATGGTGCTTTTTTCTTCTTGATTTCTTTTTTTATATCAGTAATCATGGAACAAGTTCCATCTACTTCTTTTGATATTCTATCAGCCTCATTTTCATCTTCATATTTATCTTTGATTTCGGCAAGGATATCTTTGTATTTGAGCTGTACCTTATAATAGTAATTTTTTTTGAAACTTTTAATTTCATTTTCTCTGTCAACGATCATTCTTAATGTTGGTGTCTGAACTCGTCCAATGGATAAATAATCATCTCCATAATTACAGTATAAATTTGTAAAGTGTCTTGTAAGGTTTGCACCCACCAGCCAGTCAGCCTTTTCTCTAGCAAAAGCACTATGATATAAGCGAATGAATCTTTCATCATTACCATCCTGTAAATGTTGCAGATCTCTTTTGATATCTGCCATTGAATTGTTCCATAATCTTTGAACAGGCTTTTTGCATTTTGCATGATTGTAGACATGTCTGAAGATAAGTTCGCCTTCACGTCCAGCATCGGTTGCACAAACAACAACATCTACATCATTCCTGCTCATGAGCTTTTTGAGTATTTGAAACTGTGCTTTTACGCTTTTATCTTTTCCTACTTTTAATTTGAACTCATCAGGTATAATTGGCAAAACTTTCCAACTTTTCCATTCAGGGTTGTAATCTTTTCCATCATACAACCCTAAAAGATGACCATAGCACCAGGAACATATATATCCATTACCTTCTAAATAGCCTTCATGACTTTGATTTGCTCCTACTATGTGAGCTATTTCTTTTCCAACAGAAGGTTTTTCCGCAATAACTAACTTCATTTCTATTTCCTTTCCAGGATGGAACTAGTTCCATCCATTACTTTTTATAAAATAAACGGTATAAGTAGAATTGCAGCAATTGTAACAATCGTCATAATAAGCCATCTTACAAGTATACCAACTGGTTTGTCTGTTCCATCCATAGAAACTCTTACTCCCAATGCAAATATAAGCATAAAGAACAATGTATATAATATTAATGCAAATGTACGTATCATCCCAAAATATGGAAACTTATTATATCTTAAACATCCAAGAAGAATAATAAAACATACATTCCAAACTGGAAACAACATTTCCATTTTAATTTTCCTCCTCAGTTTCAATTTCTTTTACTTCATCTTGTTTTTTGACATCATCCAGATCACCTTCATATAACTTAGGTGTACCATCAGAATTTGTCATCATAACAATTCCGCCAACTCTATTGACCAAATAGCAAACTCTTGTATCCCTATCAACAATAATTTCTTTCGTAGGTTCAATATAGATAGATTTATATGGCTTTTCAGATGGATCTTTAATTTCGTCATCATCATCTTCCCTTTCTATACCTAACACCCTATTTGCAATACTTCTCATGGTTTGTCTTATACTTTCTATATTCCAACCAATAAGTAACAAAGCAATACTTATACATCCTAATTCAATTCCACCCATTTTTCTTTTCTCCTTTTTCTATTAATTAATAATAAGATTATCTGTTACTGCATCTTGTCCTATGATCTCATCAGCATAAAAATTTACATAACAGATATCTTCGTCATATTCGATTTTTCTAATGGCAACAGTATTTAAAAAATCAACACCGAATACTTCTATGAATTGTTTAAGATCTTTAGCTGCAAAAACTAGATCATCTGCACCATCATATAAGCTTATAGTTTCAATATAATGCCCTGTTTCTATCAGTTTGCATATAAGATCATACAAATTTCTATCTTTATCTTTTTTACATTCTGTACTCATTCAGACCTTCCTTTACTATTTTATGCTGATTTCAAATTGCATCCTGTCAAAAATATCAAACAGCAAATTACTAACATAATAACAATAATCATTTTCAAAATATCTTTTTTATTCATCTTTTTGCTCCTTGAATGATCACTAGAAGATGGAACTAGTTCCATCTTCTAGATCAATGTGTAATGTTATAAAACAATGCACCTGTTGCCCTAGCGGTAGAAATCAGGGCAATTACACACAAGATACTACCCTTAAAGTTCTTTTGAACTGAATAAATACCAAAATCTATCGTTTGAATCACACAGCATCCCAATAAACCGCCAATTGCAATACAACTTAACATTCTTTTTCTCCTGTAGTCTCAATATCTTCATAAAACACACTACTGTAAACTTCATTACTAAAAAGCTTTGCTGTAAGTTCATTAAAATACTTGTCATGACATACAGTAACTTTATTGCTGAAATCATAGATGTATTCATAATTATCAATGCAGACAGGAGCTTTACTGAATTTGAATGCATTTTGTAAAATTTTCTCTTTTTCTTCATCTGTATCTTCATCATATAGATAAAGATAAGATGTAAAGATTATTCTGTTTTGAATGTTCGTGCTAGGTATAATAATAGGCAAATAATTATTCACAAACTCTAAATATTCATCAGGATTAGTAATATTCAGCTTTTCCATTTCTTCCTTGTTTAAGGGTAGCTTTGTTTGATGATAAAAATCTAGTAAAAGGTTAAAAGATACATATACTAAACCAACAACTACTACTATTGCCATAATTCCTAAAAGTATCATTGAACCACCAAAAAGAGCTCTATTATAAAATTCATTATGAAGTGGATTTGTCATTATATCATACACTACCCATGCTATGCCTCCACTTAATAACAAAACTGCAAAATAGTGTCCATACATTTCTAATACTGATGTTTTCTTTTTAATACCCTTAAAATTTTTTCTCATTTGATTTATTCCTCCATGTTAAAATAATCCTCAACAAAATTTGCACATTCATTTATATGAAAAATCATTTCATTTGCTCGTTCTTTTACATTTTTACAGAAACCATCAATAGCTTCTTGAACATCTAAATCAATATCAAAACTGTACTCATTTTGCGTTTCTGAATAAGGCATCAGATAATAAACGGTACAAACTTTATGATCATTGCTTTCTTCAATCTTTGTAACTTCAATTTCACCATCTACCTGTTCAAAGATATGTTTCCAAACAGTTATCTTCTTTTTATACTTCCAAATAAAATTCTTTTTAAATGGGTTCATTTTCTTTCCTCCCTCATGGAACAAGTTCCATCTTCTTTTTTTATAACCCTGCAACACAGACCTTTATGATTTCCTGGTGCAAGTATGTTTTGATTTTAAATCTTGGCTGATAGATAATGGAATATCTGCCTCCTGGCTCTACACCGATAACACCTATATACTTCTTTTCTTCTAGATGATTTTTATATTTATCCAGTATTAGGTTCTTTTTTTCTATTGGAACAACTACCCAACTTTTATTGACATAAGGAAGATTACCTTCAGCCTGTAACAATGCTTTTTTAATATCGTTTATCTTAAATTCAAACGCATTTATTTGATATTTGTCCTGAAATCTTTCAACAGTTACCAGGTCAGCATTGCCTTCTCTAATAGAACATTCAAACTGATATCGAACTGCTCTTTTTGAACCATTGTATGACTTCCAGAACTTCTCTTTTAATTCTTTTTCCTGCAAGAACATTATTTTTTTCCCTCTCTTTTGTCATCTTCTTCAGGTTTTGTAAACACTAAAGAATATCTTGTAACCATTGAACCGCTCATACTTTTTCTGGTAATAAGCTTTATGTGTGCTTCAACATCTGTATCTTTTAAAAATTGTTCATTTAACTGCTTTTCTATATCCTTTGCATGATTTAACTCACATACATCTAATAATGCTGATAAAAATATCATTCTTTTCACTCCTTATCTTTACCTATTTTCTTTTCATAAATCTTTATGATTTCCCCTATTGTCATGTTTTCAAAGTCTTCCATATCTCCATTTTGAAAATATCCATTTCTTAACATTTCATATAGAAAGGGACTTAGCCCTAAAAAATTGTCATGCACAAATATAACACCTACATCTCCTGCATATTCTAGAGGATGTGATTTTGTTTCTTCAACATATCTCTGATAGATTTTTAAAAGATCATATTCAAACTCGATTTTATTCTTTATTTCACAATTACTAAAATCCGCTGTTTCATATCTTTTTATAATATCTTCTAACGAATTATTTTCATCAATATCAGTAAAATAATTCTTTTCTTTCATATAATTAAGAAACGAACAATCTTTAAATCTAGAAACTACATAATTATCCTGTAATCTTATTTGTTCTATATGATCCAGTTTGTAGTAAGCCTTTAACATGTCTAATTCGAATAAATGTTTGTATTTTTTGTTATTCATTTCAATCTCCTTCTTAAATTATCTAAAATATTGAATAATAAAAATAGCCTTGTAGAATTTGAAATTTTAATATCTCCTTAAACTCCTTACAAATAATTCTTTACAACACCTTTGTAGATAAGGACATCCATTTGTGATTTCTAAAGCAATTTGATAAAAAATGTTTTCATACCTCTTTTTTAACATAACAGAATTATCAAAAGAAATTACATTATCACTTTTTAAAGGAACAGATGAATCAAACATTTCCTCAAAGCTTACTTCTTTTACACCTTCAAGTTTCTCTATGTTTTCTTGATTTGCCAGCATTTTTAATATCAGTTTTCCTTCAGAATCTTCTTTTAAATATATTTTATAATCTCTATCAAACCTATATTCATAGTAGATGCTTATGATCAATCTTATGAATATCTTATTATTACGAATAATACGACCTTTTAAAATGTTGTCTACGTAAGTTGAATAATCTTGTACTGTTTCTAATCCTAACCTTTGTATTTCATCCTTTGATAAAGGCAATCTTCTTTCATTGATTGAATGTGACAGCAAATAACAAATAAAGAAACTGCCTGGCACTGCTAAACCTATCAAAGATGCCATCAAATTATCCATATTAAATAAATCAGTCAAAAGATATGCTACACAAGCCCCTGTACCAATAAGAAAAGGTATCCATAAAAGTTCTACTATTGATTCTATAACTATCTTTGTTATCTCAATAATTATTCTTCCATAGGTTTTCCAAAAGCTATTTTTAACTGAAATATTTTTTCTTTTTTTATTCATTTAATACTTCTCCATTTCAATAATGGAACAAGTTCCATCCTCTGATATGTGTACAACTCTTAAATTGTTAAACCCGTAACATCTAAGTTCCAATCTCTTTTTGACATTTTCAGCAACCTTTAAAGATTTATACTTTTTTGGTTCTTCTTTAAATCTAGTAAAATTTGCATATTTTTCACCTTGAAAAACATAGTCAAATCCTGTATAGAAATCGCCGTGTTCATTTTTTATTGCATACATAATTAATTCCTATTTCCTTTCTATCTATAAAAAGCATTAATGACATTCATGGCAATTAATGAAACCATTGCAAGTCCTGAATAGAAAAATCCATCCCCGTTTTTATCATCAAAATTAATTCTTGCAAATAGTTCAAACGTAGCGTATAAAATCATTTCCGCACTAAATAAAATATTTAACATTCCTATCACTGAACTACCTATAAGTTTATTTGCAAGCACTCCTAAAATTACTGCACAAGTATGTACTATAATCATTTCTAACATTTTTTTTAGCTCCTTTTCTAAGATGGAACAAGTTCCATCCTGTTATTTTAATATCACTTCATAATTAGCATTTTTATTAGGTACTGAATTTACTGGAAAACATTCTCTGATAATGTATCCTGGTGTTTTTGCATTTCTTTCCCATAAATTATGTGATGGATACAATTCTTTACATTTCCAACCGAAAGATTTCATGCCTACATGAATCTTATCTTTAACAATGTTATATCTGCTTCCTCTAGCCATTTTCTTTTCTCTCCTTAATATTTGATAAAATATATTCATAAAGTGGAAGTTGTTCCGTTCTTTCATCTTCAAAATAATTATTAATTATTTGATCAACATATTGACGTGCTTCACTGCGTGTTATATTAGGAAATTTCTTTTCATACAATCTGTAATAAAAAGCAATTTCCAATGCTGAAATTTGTTCATCACCCAGCATGTCAAAAACAAGAATAACCTGCTCCTGCTTTGTTAAATTATTTATTGCTCTAGCTGTTGTCACACATTCATCTATTTCCTTCTTTTCCATTTCTATTCGCCTCTCTTTTCATATTTATTTCCTGCTTTAAAAGTTGAAATCATCAAATCATTTAAGTCTTCATCAGCTACTATAGAACGCTTACTAAGAATCTTTTTCATTCTTGAAGAGTTTTCGATTTCTCTTAAAGCGAGACTTCTAACCATTACATTTTCCATCAAATAAATTTTAGGTATTACCAGTTCAAACTCAACATAATTCCCGTTATTTGTGTTTACTGCCTTTACTGAATAAATGTGTCTCCTTCCTCTTTTATTTTCTTTGTAAGATATATTCAAATTCTTTCTTCTCATGTACAGAATCCTTTCCTTCTTTTTTGTAAGTATCAAAATACATTTTGATAAGCTGATAGATGCATTCAATCATGAATCTTTGATCTCCAACAAAATTCATTTCTACCTTTCCATCATCAGTCACCGAATTTGTTATGTTACAAAACATTTATTTGCCCCTTTACAATTTTAGAAATTCTTTTACTTTTTCTTTTATTACTTCGACAGGTGTTTGGATATTTTCAGGAATGTCTTTTTCCATATCAATACGTTGAATATCGATCCATTTCATTTCATCAAGTCTCATTATGGAAGGTGTAAGAAATCCCTTATTTACCAGTACAACTTCTAATTCCTGTTCTCTAAGACCTCTTCTGTAATTCTTGATAGAAACAAGTGGTATAACCAACGCTTTTCCATTTAATACTCTATAGACATAAGCCCAATGTCCATAGCGAAGTTCTTTAGGATATCCAACTGTAAAATCCACATATACAACCGTATGTGCTTTCACTGGCTTTTTTGTTCTGAAATAACGATCATAGTAAACATCTGGATCGTTATTGCAGACAGTTTTTAAATAAAAGACATTTGCGTCAACTGTCTTTGTAAGTGAACTTAGAAATGACAAGTAGGAAGTATCTTTTTGATTACATTCTTTGAATCTATCCAATGCCTTCTTTAATTTTTGGTTTTCTACTTCTTTATCCATATATTTATTTACGGCAGGATGGAACTAGTTCCATCCTACTTAAACTCCTCTCTATATAATTCATCCACAACCTTCTTATAATCCTCAGCAACTGGAGAATTTGATGTTGCTAATAATATTTCCTTATTTAAATTTGCTTCCGTAACTGGTTTAGATTGATGTCTGATGGTTTGTTTTAAACATCTTTCTCTAAAAAGATTTTGAATTGTTTCAACCATGCACTTTTCAGTTTTGTTTCGATTCACCATTGTTAGTAGGATTTTAAAATCAAAGCCTAATGGCATTGCTTGTAGCCATTCCATCATCATATGAACTGTTTTTGACAATCCAACGATACTGTAGTTATCAATTTTAGTAGGAATAAGAATAATATCTCCTTCTTTGCAACAAGCGTTCATTGTGTTATAAGTGAGCGAATTTGTGTAAGGTGAATTATCAATGATACATACATCAAACTCATTTCTAATATGATCTAAAGCCAACTTTAATTTTTGTTCAACAAAATGCCCTGACTGTTTTAGTTTCAAATCAACTTCAGCAAGCTTTAATGATGAGGGTAGAATATTTATTCTTGAAAATGCTTCATCATCTCCATCATAATTTGTATATTCAGCAACATTAATGATTGCATCTCTTACTATCTTATGATCCAACAGAACATCGCTGATATCTTTTGAAAAAGCTGTTACACTAGTATAGTGATTCAGTATTCTTGTTGCATCCATGACTGTCTTATCAGATTCATTAAAATCCTCATTAATTTTTACAAGTTCTTTTTGATCAATTTGATCATTCAATCTCAATACATTATTAGTTGTGTTCCCTTGTGGATCTAAATCACAAATAAGAACATTCAAACCTTTTTGGGCAAAACCATATGCCAAATTGATTGTAGTAGTTGTTTTACTTACGCCACCTTTTTCGTTAATAATTCCAATTGTTTTCATTTTTAATTTCCTCCAAAAGTTTTTAGTTTTGATGGAACTAGTTCCATCCTTAAATATTCAATTGTTTTATTTCTTTAAAGCATTTGCAATTGCGCCTAGAACAAAAAATAGAATGAGCATTGTTAACGTATTATCCGTATGACTTCCATGTGCTGCTAAAAACACATTATTTACAAATCCAATCAAAAATAGCCCTCCAAAAAATGTTACTAGTGCATATAATACTTTTCTCATACTAATCATCTCCTTTCTTTTTATCTATCACCCCCTCGCTCACTTTCTAAAAGCACCAGGGAGTGAAAAAAGCAAGGTGGAGACGGGCACCGTACTACCTTGCTTTTTGTAAGAACGAGCTGGTGAATGTTCGTAGACATTCCGTGATGGACTCGTTCCATCACATAAAGGCGAGAAACCCTCAACCTTCCTTATTGGTTTCTCGCCCGTTTTTTTTAGCCCATTATAGAATCTTTTCATAAAAATAAAAAAAGATGGAACAAGTTCCACCTCTCAACTACAATTCTATACTATCATTTTATCACATCCATTTAATAAAACAATTGACTTTTTTGTGCAAAAAAAAGAGATAATTTTTTAATTATCTCCATAATGATACCGACAAGCCAAAATATACACATTATCATCATCTATTTTATATACCAATCTGTCAGCATCATTTATTCTTCTGCTCCAAAATCCAGAAAGATTACCTTTTAACCCTTCAGGTTTACCAATGCCTGTATTGCCATTTCTCATTATGTCATCAATGAGTTTATTGATCCTTTTTAATGTTTTCCTATCCTCAGTTTGCCAATAAGTATAATCTTTCCAGCCATTTTCAGTAAAAACTATTTTCATAATTCTAAATCCTTGATATCTTTAGAAATAGTTTTTCCAGATTCCAATTGGCTTTTTGATTCCATTAACCAGTCGTAATTTCTTTTGTTTTGTGTAAGGTAACTATTTTCAATCAAATTATTGTATGTTTCTTCACTCATCATAACAATATTATTTCCGCTTTTTCTTGTTACAACTATTGTTTCAATAGAATCTGTAATAATATCAAAATATTTTTTCATTGAATTTCTCAATGTACTGTAATTAATTGCTAACATGTTATCACTCCTCTTGTAATTTAATTATAACGTACAATATATTGTACGTCAACAATACATAATTTATACATGTTATTTACTTTATTAATAAAATAATTAAAACATTATTTTATTAATAACATGTTACTTGTACTCCTTCTCCTGTTGGAGTTACTGAATATCCTGATATCTTACCTGAATTTTTTAAACCATCTGCATAGTCACATGCCGCATTATAAGAATCTATACTATATCCTTCAAAAAATTTATTATAAGCACTTGCATTTCCTTTTGGTTTAGATGAATAAGAACTATTCGAACCTGAGCTACTACTTGCATTATTAGAAGATGAACCATTATTATTTGATGAAGATGTTGAAGGTGTAGGTTGTTCTACTGGCTTTTCTTTAACAGATACAGACATGGAACAAGTTCCATGATTACCAGCACTATCATCCACCTCATAATTGACTGTATAATTTCCTGCTTTATTTGTATCTATTGAGTTATATTTGACTTTTTCTTTTAGGTCACCATCCACTTTATCTGTTGCACTTTCTATATAATCTTTCAGATTTAATTTTGAACCATAATCTACTGTAACAGCACTTTCTTTTAAAACAATCACTGGTGACACATCATCATACACATCTATCATAAGATGTTTTGATACTGATTTAACCTTATTCGATAATTTGTAGGTAACGGTATATGTTCCTGGTTTATCAAACATCTTTTGTTTCGGAAGTGTCAGCTTATATTCTTTATCATATTTTTTAATATATTCACTTGCAACAAACGGTTTAGACATGCCTAATTTTATTTTTTCTTCTTTAAGTTCCAAATGAATATTTTCAAAATAATAACCTATCGTTTTTCTATTGATAAAAGCTACAGACGATACAGTTACAATAATTACCAAAACCACAAAAGTTATTCCAATCCTTATGATTCTTTTCTTTTTTACTTCTTCCGCAGCCTTTTCATAAATACCTAACTGTTTGCATGTCTGAACCCTTAACTGTTCCATTGACTTATAGGGAATCTCAGGATCACAAAACATATTTAAGGCATCTGGATCAGATACTCCTGCTTTCAACGCAAGGAATATCTGTTCCATTTGTAAATAATCAAATGCTGTATTCGCATACCAATCAACATCCAGTCCTAGATCCAAACCATCCTTGATAATTTGAAGCTGTCTTGGATCAAAAGCAATTCGACTATAATACTCATAGTCATGTTTCATTATTTATTACCCATCATAGCATTTTGCATTCTTAATGCTGCTGCCTTTGAAAAAATATTCAATCTTTCGTCTTCTGATAATGCAGCTAAAAACTGAACTGTTGCATCTTCATCTACAGGCTTTTCTTTTACTAAATCAATACCTGTTTTTTCTTTAATAAGTTCTACAATATCCATTACCAATTCTTCATTGTTGATGGAACTAGTTCCATCAGTATTTCTTAATTGCTCTTGTAATAACTCGATAGTATTTTGTAATTCAATAATATTTTCTTCTAATTTTTTCTTTTCTTGCGTAAGTGTTTCTACTTGTTCTTGTGAACTATCTCCATCTTTTGCTTTTACCTGTAATATTTCAATTGTATTTTGCAATTCAGCGATTCTTTCTTCATAATCATTTTTTTCTTTGCTAACCGCTTCTAAATTATCCCTTAATTCTTTGATTTCTTCATCTTTCATTTCCATTGCTTTGTCCATTTCTAATTTCCCCTTTTCATATTCTTCAATTTGTAATTCTAATTTTTGTTTTTCTGCTTCAACACTTTCAATGACTTCGTTTTTTTGAAAAAGTTCATCACCTATTTCATTTAGTGCTTTTCTAACTTTGTTTAGCTCTTCTATATGATTGTTGCTTTCAGTTATAGCGGCTTCCTTTTCTTCCTGAAGATCATGTATGTGATTTTCTAAATCAACTATGTTTTGTACTCGTTCAACCTGTTCACAAATTACAACACCAACATCTCCTCTTGATTCTCTTAATTCATGAACCTTCAATACATCAAGATCAGTTTCTTCAAAGTGACAGTTCACAAACATTGAGTAGTTCATCATTGTTTGAGGTGTCAAACTACATTTAGTAAATTTAGTGCTTATAAAAAGACACGATATAAAATTGCCATTCAATTCAGATATGATAAAAGAACTGTTATCAAATCTTATGCCTTTCATCATGCAAGAAAACACACAACCTTCAAAAATGCTGTTTACAAATGCACTTCTCATTTCATAGTTATAAAGATCATTATTTTCAAATATCTCATCTATAAATGTACAGTTCATAAATTTACAGTTGCAAAAATCTGTATTGACAAAAAGCGAAATATCAATAGTTTCATCCCTGTACTCTTTATCTGAAATCACTTCTTTTTCAAGTGATTTAATATCAATATTTTTTATTTCTGTACTGATATCATCATTAATCTTACTCTTGTCACGTAAATCATCACCAATCATTCCATTGATCGTACAACAGTTTGCCGAGTGTGGATTTGTGTCAATATCAATACTATTGATATCCGTATCAAGCCATTGACTATCGTTCAAGTTAGTGTTTTTAATATCACATGAACTGTCAAAAGTACATCTAACAAGTTTCATCCCCTTAAGATTAACTTTAGAAGTTACTGAACCTTTTACATTAAAACGTTTAAAATCACACGCAATAAAAATAATATTTTCCAGATCACTTGTTATAATCTCAAAATCTTCAAAATCACAATTAATGAATACTGCATCTTTACATACGCATTCTCTAAACTGAAGATTCTTGAATTTACAGTTTTGAGCTTTTATAGAAGTCTTGTTTTTTGTTAATCTTGCACCTTCAATAAGCTGTCCATCAAATTCTAGTACATCTGTTTGATGAATATAGCCATTCATTTCATCATTTGTTTTAGATTTTACTGGTTCTATTGAGGTCATTTTATATGTTTGTGATTTTTTTATGTCTTTTTCCTTTAAAATCCTATTGATTAATTCTTCTTTTGTTTGATTATCTATCAATTTTCATCATCCTTCCTTTCTGCATCATGGAACAAGTTCCATCATTGATGTATATAAAAAATAAATAAGCCAGCTAATAGAAACAATCCAAAAAGTTATGTTCAATACCCAATATATTTTAAATTTTCCTAAAAATCCTCTTAGTACCCAAAATCCACCTTTAGACGATTTTCTTGCATTACATGAATAACACGCACACACCAAATTTTTGGGATCATTCACATCTTCTATTTTCAAAACCTGAAGTATCTTCTGATATACCTTTTTCTTTTTAACTTTTTTTACTGGAACGATATGATCTACTGTTACATTCTTTTCATGAATAGGCATTCCACAGTAAACACAAATGTAATAATCTTTAAATACTGGTTTGTTGTTTTCAAAATAGATTTTCCGATAATTATTAGAACGTTCATACTTATCCTCATACATAAAGAATTCTAATTCGTGAACCTTGCAATACTTTTTTACCGCTTCTACTTGTTCTTCCAAAGTTGTATGAGCGCACCAGCAAGAGCAATATTCAGAAGTTTTTTTAAATTTAAAACCCATTTTTTTAAGATCTTCCCTATAATAATAGGTTTCCTTTTTACCATTCCTTATTTCAATATTGTATCCCATATTAAACACAGACATGGAACAAGTTCCATCCTAGCTCAACATCAATCCTTCACCCTCTGAATCTTCAGGCTGATAGCTGTTGTATAAGCTTTCTGCTCCTTTCCTCATAAAATCTTCGTACAAATCAAAGTATTTAACTTCTGGCTTTTCAATATAATCAAATGAATCTTCTAGATTATTTGCATAAAAAGCATATTTATCATATCCTGGAAGCTTAACAAAATAAGGATTATGCCTTTGTGCAAGTATCAACACTTCTCCTAACTGGAAATGTCTCAAGCGATCAACTGGAAAAAGTTTGACATCTTCATACATCTTCTTATCCTTGTTCCACTCTCTTTTGCTTCCAGCACTTTCGGATATTTCCTTTAATGTATCCGCAGAACCAGAAAGAATATAAACAGTATTCATAACATTTCCTTTAATTGTCTTTGCCATATCCTTACCGTACTGTTTATCTATTTGTCCAAAGTCCTGAACAATAAGTGTAATTCTGATACCTCTTGAACGTGCTGCTGTCAGCATGGCATCAATATCTTTAACTGGTGGCATATTTCCAAACTCATCTAGAATCATATTGATTGGAACTTTAAGTCTCAAATTGGCTTGATTACGTGCTGATTTAATTAAGGCTTCATAAACCTGTTTTACAAACATTGTTGAAAGTTTATAATATGTTTTCTTTTCATCATGAACAATTAAAAATATTGCTGTTTTTTCTTCTCCAATCTTCTTTAAATCTATATCATTGCTTGATAATATTCTTTCTATTGATTCATTGGACATTACATCTCTCATCTTGTTTTTAAAAGAACTAAAAAATGAACTTTGTGTATTATCTTCACTTTCCAGATATCCCTTCAAATTTTTTGTTGAACGTGCAACTTTACTTCTGTATCTTTCTAAATAGATTTCAAAAAGCTTCTTTTGTGATGTCATTTCGTGTAATGGATCTTCATCACTTTTAATCTTTCTGTCTCCATCAGTTATCATCTTAAAAATATTAGGAAAATTCAAATAATCATGTTTTTCAGGATATTCATTTTCATCCATTTCAAGAATAAAGTTTGCTGAACCTGCAACCATATCTGAAGCCGTTTCTGTCCATACTGGGCTGTCTTTTGTATTTTCTTCTAAACATAAAGTATTGGCTACATCAAGTATCATTTCAACCGCTCTTGAATAATCAGGTTTTGGCTTGTCATCCGCTGGTGGTATTGGAAGTCCTAACATCTTTGCTTTTCGTTTTTTGCTTTCATAACGCTTTTCCCACTCTTCAACTAAAGGCTTTACCCTTTCTTCTGCTTCTTTCCACTCTATCCAGGCTAGTTCAAGCGGATTCCAGCAATTAGAATATTGTGGATCAACAAAGTTCAAAATATAAGTTTTATATCCTGATTTTTCAAATTTCTTTTTGGTATATTTTGCAAGTTCTCCTTTAGGGTCATTTACGATAACACTCTCTCCAGCAAGTCTTGAAAGTTCCAGCATTTCAAGTACCTCTGTAAATGACTTACCAGACGAAGATGTACCAATAACGAGATTATGATTGTCCCCTGGATCAACATATGCGTGATTCTTGCCAGCAGAAAAAACCAGCCCTGATCTTTTCCATTTCATCTCTCCTCCAATTGAATATTGCTTTCTAACAGGGTGATTGAAATTATATGAACTCAGCAAAGGCACTTTGATTACCCTATCAGAATGAGCTATCTTTTTATAACCATCTTGAATGCCATTTTCCATATTCTTTGTTTTCTTATAGAAATCATTCATTCTTATATCTAATCTGTCTTTTGTGGTAGTTATAATTTTTTCTTCATCAAAAGAGACCTTGATCAATGCTGGTTTAAATTCCTTCAGTTTGGCAACATGAGAAGATCTTTGTTTTTCATCTTTAGTAAGTCTTCTCTTTGACCCTTTTGCAAAAGTCCTGTTAAAAATAACTTCTCCCCAAACAGCCAATACACAAAGCGTACAGAACATGAACACGACCTTCTGATTATTGATAAATAATAAACTGTAATCCAATGTCCACGACATCTTATGCAGAAGCAAAATCTGTATAAGATTGATTGCAGATGTGTAAACCAACGCCATTGTTAGTAGCAGACCAATAATAATACTGTATATTTTCTTCATTATCATATTCCTTTCTTTGTAAAATAAAAAATGACAATCTTTCGATTGCCTCTGTAGGATGGAACAAGTTCCATCCTTAATGTTTTTGTAATTCAATCATCTGATCATAACACTTCATGATTTCATTACTTATAGAATCCTGTTTGATTTTAATTGCTATTGCAACAGAAATATCTTTATCATTCATTGCCTTTTCAAACTGTTTGATCAAATCATCTCTTTGAATTTTCAAATCATTGATCTTATTGATAATGTCTTTCATATATGTCTCCTTTATAAAGCAAAAATGAGCTTACTGCTCATTTTTACATTCTGAATTAACAATCTGATGTGATAAAGTTGATATTGCTCTAGCTAAAGTCTTTCTATCAACTTATCGTAGAAAATTCTACCATAATAATAGATTTCAAACAAGCTTCTAAACTTCCTTAAAATTCTATACTATCATTTTACCACCCTGATTTTTAAATTCCATTGACTTTTTTGTGCAATTTTCTAAATTAATTTTACTTGAATATTAGATTTATCCCTTTGACACCAATCCATAAAAACAGGAACATCAATAATATAAAAATAAATCCATATACAGAACCTTCTATAAATGATAAAATCCCACACATCAACATCATCAAAGCTAAAACTATTGAATATATCCTTATTACTGCCTTCTTTCTTTTGGTATTTGAGTTATCTGATAAAAACTTCATAATGTACATTCCTCCAAGGATGGAACAAGTTCCATCTTCAATTTATAATTTTTGACCAATATCATTTTTACGTTCCCATTCCATCATTTCACGATAGATTTCCGAATCTGATATTCCAAAGTTTCTCCCTTTTTGCCATCTTCTGGCTCGTTTTATATAATAACTTATCGTTTTTTTCTTTCTATAGAGACTTTCATCAAATTGCGGTTTACTAGACATTTCAATTACCTGATTATCATTATTCTTAGTTCGTCTTCTTTTCCCTTGTTGACCCAATTTAGCTTTTTCTTTTTCAGTCAGCTCAGATATACTTTTTTTATCCCAATACTTTAATAAATCTCTTCCATTTATTTCCTCCATAAAGCTCTTACCTTCAGTATAAACTTTTACTGTTTTATTAGGGTCAAATAAATAACGAAGTGTATACTGATTTACCTGTTGCCACTGATCCTGTTCAAGGTACATAAATTTCGTGGCTTTGGTTCTTGGTATCCTGCAGAAAATCCTTCCTTTATCAAATTCTTTAATTAATGACTTGTTTATTGTAAAAGCCAAATATGAATCTGCTGGATTAGCACTTGGTACTTGTTGATCGTAATAGGATGGAACTTGTTCCATCTTTGACTTTCCAAGGTTAACCTTTGTGTCTTTTTTCTTTTCATCCCAAAATTTCAGTAATTGACTTCCTTCCATTCTTTCAATATAACTTTTGTTCTGGTCATAAATATCAAATGATCTTTTAGAATCAAAATCAAATTGCCATGTTTCTTCACCAATCTGTTTACAATTTTCATCGGATAGATACATATACTTTTGACCGCCAGTTCTTGGTATTCTTACAAACAGACCCTGCTCATCAAAATCCTCTATAAGATCAATATTGATAGTAAATCTTTTTTGACTATTTAAATGATACATTTCCTCTAGAGATGGAACAAGTTCTATACCTCCATCGGACTCTCCAGTATTAACCAAACTCTTTTGAATCCTTTTCTTTTTAAAATCTTGAATAATCATATTTCCAATACGAGAATATAATTTATCTATTTCAGTATCTTTTATCGTTGCTATATCAATGTTTCCTTCAGGACTTAAAGATTGGTTTTGATAGTTGGCAAGTTTCTCCAGCATTTCTACATAGTTATTGAACAATCCTTTAAATTCCCTGTCATTTATTATTTTTTTAGTAATTGAATCAATTAAAGGTTTATATGGCTTCATCACGTATGAGTGGTATCCCAGTCTTCCTTGCTTTGGTAATATGCTATAAAGTTGAGATAAAGTCACAATATTTTTATCAAACGCATTTTTACCAATGGCATTTATCAGCTCATGAAAAGCTTCATCTTTCCTTTTGAATACATTCTTTTTCCATGTATCGTCAATTTCAAATTTGATTTCTTTCATATGATTCAGTTCAGTAGCAACAATATTCTTCAGTCTCTTTAATTCCTTGTCTGTAATCTTCCCTCTGGTTCTTGTTTTATTTTGACCCTTTTCTAACCAGTTAAGATGTATATGGGGGTGTTGTGTATCAACATGTCTATTTGCCCACCAAATAACATTCTCTTGATCCAATTTCATCATCTTACAAAATTTTGGTATACATCTGTCTACAAGAGTTTTATAGTCTTCAGGTGTTTCTAATCCATAACCATTTGCAATCTCTTCACTTTTTAAAGATATAACAGTCTCCCACCATAAATCGCCATTTTTTGAAAACGAATCACTTAACATATGTTCAAAGTCTTTTCTATTATCTTCATTGAGCCATCCATCAAACTCACTAATAAAAGTATATTCGTCCTTATCAACATATCCCAGATATCCACCTTCTTTTAGATTATCAAGTTCACTTGATTTTTCATTTTTATTTTCATCAGAAGTATATTCATAATAGCCAACTAGTGCTGCCTGATTCATTGTCCCCTTAAAACGGGAATGAGATGGCGCCTGTTTCCCATATTCAAAAAAACGAACTTTGTTCAATGCAAAGTTATCAGACACGATCATCACCTTCAATTTCAACCGTTATAAGTTTATCCGCTTCCTCATAGACTTCATCAACATCTATATTCAATGCCTGTGCAATTTTTTCATTCAGTAACATTTGTCTTGTCTGATCCATTTGTATCTGATTGAGCTGCTTAGCAATTTTCCTAAAATTTTTCTGTAATGAATAAGAAACAATGCTATCAGCAATCCTTACAAAGAAGCTTGGATTTTTATTAATGACTGCATTGTAATAATAATCAATTGCTTCTTCAACTACAGAATTTTTTGAATATCGTTTTCCTTCATCATCTGATTCCTCTTTTTTTAAATTTACAATGGCGTCTAATTTTAAATCAGTTGCTGGATAAAACATAAATGTTCTGTTTTTCTTCAATTCTTTTTTCATTTTTTGTTCCTTTCCTACAATATAAAAAAGATGGAACAAGTTCCATCCTACCAATATGTTTTTCTTTATTTAGTATCTTAATATTAATTTTCTTTAGAATAGATCGTTAATCCCTCTTTAAAAATATTTTTATAAATTGGTGAATTTACCTCAATGCAATGTAATTGGAATATATCAACGTTCTTGCATAAAGTTTCTTCTAAATCTCCTTTCAATGAAAAAAATTTAATTCCTTTCATTTTAGGAGAAACAATACAGAAATCAACATCACTTACTAAAGTTGCTTCATGTCTTGCATAAGAGCCAAATAAAATTACTTTTTCAATTTCATAATATTCAAATATTGATTTTACTTTTTCTTTTATCTCATCTGTACTATAAATAAATTGATATCTTTTATCAGAATAGTATCCTTCATAGATTTGCATATGAATCACCTTAGCTTTCGAAGAGATTATACCATAATATATTTTCCCTCTGTTATAGAACACCAAACAAAAAAGAGCCAAAAGGCTCTTTAGAATCAATTATTTACTTTTTATAACTTAAATATTTTTCTTCAAGTAATCTAAAATTACAACATCTCTTTGCCAAAAAGCTTTCAGGATTGTTCGTTACAATTCTATAAAGCTTTTCAGCACTTGACAATAATTCATGCTCATCAATCAGATCTATTTCTTTTGATAACAATTTCCAATATTGTTTTTTATCTCTTTTATTTTTGAACTCTCTAAAACTTTCTAAGTTTTCAAATGTGATTTCTGTATACATTTCATTTGGAATAGGAATCATATTATTAATATCAATAGCACCATATATTTTTCCTGTTTCATAATTAGTTATTTTATAAAAATCAATATCATTTTTCATAGATATAAATTTTTCTTTAAATGAAGTCAGAGGTGCAAAATATTCTATATCATTTTTAATAAATATAACACCTATAAAACATTTCATACGATTTCCATAGTCAACGTTAGGTATTTTTTTATCCCATTTCTTTAAATAATCAATATATTCTTTTTTTACCGCATACCATTTCATTTTCTTCTCCAAAAAAAATAAGAGGGATAACCCTCATCTTTTAATATCACTTTTGCACAGGTAGTGAGAACCTCTTTATTGTTCACTTTTACACAGGTGGTGAGAACCTCTTTATTGTTCACTTTTTTACAGGTAGTGAGAACCTCTTGATGAGGAATATCCTCTTATAAGTATATTACCACATCTTAGAAAAAATACAAGTTTCTAAATTAAATACAACTTTTTCATTAAGAGATATTTATAAAATTAAATTATTTAAATAATCAATCCATTTTGTTTTGTATTCTTTTTTCATAAAATTATTTATTTCATACCAATTATTTTCATTTTTTAATTTTAAAACTTGATTAAATATTTCATCTGTGTATTTTTCATTACAAATATAATCTTCTTTCATACCTTGTGCATTCCAATCAATAACATATCAAGCAAAGCACGAATATGATTAGCAACATTATACTTTTTAGAACAATCTAAATATATTACTTTTCTATCTTCTTCAATACCATAATCTTTTAAAACTGAATCATTTGATTCTCTAATGTCTGGATGATTCCAGTTTATAGATTTTGAATGCCAGTCTCCACATGTATCTAATTTGCAAGATAAATTTAAAGCATGTATTCCTGTAAGATATTTTATTTTAATCACCCTCTTTCTCTTTTATGAATCTACTTTTTTTAAATAATTTTACAACAAATAATTTTATTTAAATATTTTATTCTTTCATATTAATAAAATATTGATCTAATTCATTTGATGTTTTTTCAAATGCCTCTTTAAAACCGTATAGCTGTTTTAATTCTTTATTTTCTTCTTTTAATGAATTTTGTAATTCTTTAATTTTTTCTTCTTTCTTCATTTTACTTTTTTCTAGCTTTGTAATTTTTGCAGTTAATTTTTTATAGTTGCTTTCCATTTTAATTTTCTCCTTTTCGTTTTTGTTTTAAAATTGTTTCAGCTTTCTTTTCTGTATATTTTCTAAACATTGATTTAGCTTCTACCAATCTTAGAATTTCTGAAGTCTTTTCACTCTTGTCAGGATTTCTATAATCTTTTGAATATGGAAGAAGTTTTAAAATCAATTCAATATCTTCATACATTTCTAATAGAAGATGTTCAAAATCTATTGGACTTGCTTTTTTTTCAGCAGCAATAGCATCTGATATCATTTGCATTCCTTTATCAATTTTTTCAGTAACCTTAGATTCAAGATTCCCACTGTTTTCATTTGGTTGGATGGAACTAGTTCCATCTATCAATGTTTTGTATGCAACATCAATAATAAAATCAAACATAAGATTCTTACTTTCAAACTTTTTATTTGTTTTAAGATATGTTTCAATTCTTGCTAACTTTATTTCAGTATCTAAAGATGTTCTAAAGGTAAATGCCTTCTTTGATGATGCCATCAAACCACCTCCTTTCTATGAGCTTTAATAGGTGAAAACATGGGTGAAAGCATACCGCAAGGGTGAAATTGTTTTCACCTATTAAAAAAATAAAACGTAGCGTTGCTACGTTGTTCACGAGAAACCACGGTGAAAATGTTTTCACCTAAAAAGTGTGAAACACTTGTGGTTTCTCCTTATCCTGCTTTCAAAAAAATGACATTTTTGGTGCAAGCAAAAAGTGCAAACATTGTTCATTTTTTTGAAGGTTCGTAGACATGTCCGAAGACCTGTTCGTAGACGTTATGATCATATATAAATTACGTTCTTTTGCCTCCCTTCATATCAATAAAAAAAGACAACCGAATACTCTCCGTTTGCCTTTCTTTTTAAAATTCTATACTACCATTTTATCACGTCTATTTTGGAAAACAATTGACTTTTTTGTGCAATTTTTTAAATTATTTTTAGAGCTTTAATTTGTAATAATCTTCTTTTGATTTATAATAATCTACAAACATTAATTCATTATCTCCTATCAATTCATAAATCATTTTTTCTTCTTTATTCAAATAATATTTTCCTTTGAAACTGTTATACTCTTGAAAATAATCTTCACTATAAACACTGTCACCATTCTCCAATCTATCCAAAGTGTCAATAAATAAATCAAAATAATCTTTATCAACCACTTCATCATTGATTACAAAATCATTGTTTTCTTCATCAAAATATTTCAAATCATTATCAAAAATTTGAGGTTTTTTATTAATATTTAAAAACTTTTTTGAAACATGATTTAGATTGGAAAAATAATAATTTCCATCTTGAAACCAATTTCCTAATTTAATAATTTCTCCTTTTTTATTTAAGAAAACTAATCGGCTACCATCAATTAATCTTTCAATCATTGATTGAAAAATTAAATTTTTATAAAATTTTTTATCCAAAGAATTGAGTTCAAACAAATCATTTTTTATGAACAATTGTGTATCATTTAAAATTTTATCTTTTCCATTATAACTTCTAATAATGCCATTATGTGCTATGCCAAGTTCAGTTGTAATAAATGATTTTCTTAAATCCAAATTGTCGTTTGATATTGGATATGGATGACAATTTCCTTTATCTTTCAACCCACTAGTTGCAATTCTAAAATGAATGACCAACCCTTTTTCTTTTAAATGATAAAACTCATTTGCAGTTTGTAATCTTAAATAAAATTCTTCAAATGTCATAAAACCTTTCATTATAACTACTTTATCGCAATCATTAAACATAAAACCTGCTCCATCAGGATTTCTTTTCCAACAGCTTTCTAAAATATCTTTTGTTGGTAACTCTATTCCTCTTTCCTTAACTAATATCACACACATTTTAATCACTCCTTGTATAATTTTTATACTTTACACTTTCTAAAAGGAGACAAAGAGTGAAGAAATCAAAGTGGAGATGCTGTGCATACTACTTTGATTTCTGTAGCGATTTTGTCTACTGTTCGTAGACAGTTGCTTTTAAAAAAAGCAACAAAAGCCACCCAAAAAATTTTGCTTTCTTCAAAATTTTTTGGGGCAAATAGAAGTCATTTGTGTTAATCTTCGGCTAAAGATTTTCCAAATACAAGACTTGTTGGTCTTAAATTATCTTTACTTGATAATAAAATTGTTTTACTTACTTCATTAATATTTATTCTTCTTTTTTCGGTATTTTGTTCTTCAATATATTTGTTCATCATATGAATAGTTTCCCAGTTATTTTTATACATAATTAGCTTTTTTAATGTAACCAATCCTTGCAAATTTCTAGCAATGTTAACAATGTTATACATTAAATGTATTCTTGTATTGAAACTTTCCCACATCAGAGTTCCTCGACATAATCTAATTTCTACAGTTTTTTCATTCGTAGTATTTACTACTCGATATCTTTCATTACGTCCTCCACCACATTTGTTTTTATGTTTTGCTATCCTTTTTATTTCTTTTATTTCAGTTCCGTTTGCAGTTTCAAATGAACACCATTGATTAACACTTGATTGATTTCTTCCACTAATTTTAATCAGTTCATCTTTATATACTTCCATGATTGATACTATATTTGAAATAGTTTCATTTGCTCTTTCATGATCTAAATTGTTAGCTTTTCTTATATTTCCAACCTTGTTTTTTAGTGTTTCAAATTCTTTAGAATTATATCCCAAAGCTTTTCTATTGAAATGAATATGCAATCCACATTTATTTCCTTTTGTAGAAACATAATTCATTTCATCTAACATTTTTAAAAGTTTTTTAAACAAATCAATGTGTGCCATATAATAATTCATTGTCATTGGTTGCGATATAATTTCTACTCCTCGACCAATAGAACTGTCTCTTTCATAAACAAACAAATTGCCAAATTCTTCTTCCAACTTACAAGCTACTTGTTCAGGACTTAATTGATTTTCAATATAATTTGAAGTATCTTCTCTAGCTTCTAATTCAAATCCAAACAAAATATTATCTCTTTCATTTTCATCTTCCATAAAATGATTTTCCCAATTATTAAATCCATGATAACCTAACAAACTCATTTTCTTTATCTCCTTTTCTTAATTAACTTTACACTTTCTAAAAGCACTAGTAGATGTGAAACTGCAAGGTGGAGACGGTACGTACTACCTTGCTGTTGATCAGATACTAGTGAATGTTCGGAGACATTGAATCTAAAAAAGATGGAACTTATTCCACCTATTTTTTAAATTTTAAAATCAATACTTTAAATCTTCTTCGTAAAAGAATAGATATTTTGTTTTAGCCTTATATGATAATTTTTCTTTTTCCTCTCTTAATTCTTTTTCCATTTCTTTAATGTTATTTTTATATCTTTTAATTGTTTTTTTAACTGTGCTACTGCTTATATCTTGTCCACATAAAGGACACTTATCATTACTAATGAATTTTTTATTAAGTCTTGAACCGCATTTAGGACATCCAACAAATTTAGATTTATGATTTCGACACCCTTTTGTTCTCTTGATGTATTTTTCTAAATTATTTTTTTCATGATAAATATTTAAATAAACTGTATTTACTTCTATAGTCCAAATATCCCTATCTCCAACATCTTTATATGGAATTAGTAAACTGTTTTTACCTTTCCAATTTAAACTATCCGCTAATTCTTCTGCTTCTTCAAAACTTTTACATACGGTTTCTATTGAAATGATTGGTAATATTTCATTTCCTAAATCCGGATACTCTTCGATATTTCCATACCTTTTTATTTCTTCTTTGATTTCACTTTTAGCATAACTTAATTCACTTTTGCTATCTAAATTATACATACCACTTATCATTTGTACATTTCCCCAACTCATTTTTATGTCTCCTTTTTTATTTAAACTTTACACTTTCTAAAAGCACTAGTAGATGTGAGACTGCAAGGTGGAGACGGTACGTACTACCTTGCTGTTGATCAGATACTAGTGAATGTTCGTAGACATTGGATCTAAAATAGAAAGATGGAATTTGTTCCATCTCTATATTAGTTTTGATAATTGATTACTACATTTAAATCATTTATTAAGCTATTGACTAATTCATCTATATCCTCACATTCGCCACTTTGTTCAAGTAACTCTTTTGTTTTTTTCAATGCTCTTAAGTTAGTTTTCAATCTCTTAAAAATATCATTTCTCGTAATATTTATTGTTGTATTTTGTTGTGAAGATGTACTGTTGTTTTGTTCAACTTTAGCAATCACTTTTGCAACACCTCTTCCACTCATACCAATCTTACTTCCTATCCAGTCTCTTTTTGTTCCGCTTGGTCTTTCTTCCAAACTATTATAAATTTCTTCCCATAGTTTAATTTCATGATATCTAACTTCCATACTCTTTTTACGTTGTACATTATTAGACATTATCAATGCCTTTTCTTCATTTTCATTTTGTGGTTTTTCAACAATAGATAAATTAATATATCCATCTCCTTTACCCTCTTCTAAAAGTTTAGATATAGCTAAATAACGTGTATGTCCACCTAGTAGAGTATAACGACAACCATCAATATCGCCATTTTCATCAAAATCATCAAGATAGGCAATCGCATTTTCCATTTGTCCATTTTCCAAAATAGATTCTTTCAAACTGTTGATAACATCATCTTGATATTCATAGAAATTGAGCTTGTTCATTCTTACTTCTTGAATATTAACTCTTTGTACTGTTCCTAAATCCCTACTCATTGATTCAAATAAACTCATAATTATTATCTCCTTTTTTTGATTTAAACTTTACACTTTCTAAAAGCACTATTGGATGAAAAATAACAAGGTGGAGACGTGGAACGTACTACCTTGTTATTGATCAGACAATAGTGAATGTTCGGAGACATTAGATTTTTAACCCAAAACAAAAAGATGGAACAAGTTCCATCCTATTTCTCATGTTTTGAAATCATTTTTTCATTTTCCATCTTCATAATATTTAATTTTTTAATTTTTTTATTATTCATTAATCCTATCTCGCTTGCTAATGAAAGCATCCCATCAATTCGATCTATTGTTGCATATTCACTAACAGTATCAATTATTTTTACCTTTTTTAAAGTTATTTGTTGACTTTCTAATTCTTCTTTTATATATTTGTACGCTCTTTTACTTCTCTTCATTTTCTTATCTCCTTGGTTTATTTTATTGTAACCAGTAATATAACTATCCACAATATTCTTCAAACAATAATAAATATTTTGTTTTAGCTTTATTCGAGCATTTTTCTTTTTCAATACATAATTCTTTTGTGATTTTTTTGATGTTATCTTTATATCTATTGATTGTATTTTTAGTAGTTTCACTTCTTAAATCTTCTCTACATACGGGGCACCTACAATTATAAATATATTCTTTATTGATTTTTGAACCACATTGAGGACATCCAATGTATTTAGATTTATAATTCTTACAATCAGTCTTTTTAACATATTCATTTAACTTTGTTTCTTCTTTTTTAATTCTTTCATGTAGATTTTTCATTTTCTTTGTTTCCTTAATATTATCTACATCTTTGAAAGGAATTAAAAGGTTATATTCTCTTTCCCAATTTAAACTATCCGCTAATTCTTTTGCATCTTCATAGCTTTTACAAATAATTTTTCTTTGAACGATAGGCAGCAAATTTTCACCTAAATTTGGAAACTCTTCAGTATCCCCATTATTTCTTACTGTACTTCTAATATAATCATGCGCATATGCTAAATCCTTTTTTGACATTCCATTTAAAATTAATTCTCCATTTAACCAACTCATTATTTTTTCTCCTTTAGGGGTTACCTATTTCTTATTAAATATAAATTCTTATTCTTCTACATTTAAAATTAAAGTATTATCTTTGATGTTAAATGTTTTTATATCCATATTTAAAATTTCTTGTGGTAATGAATCCACGTATCCTTTAAAGATATTTTTCATCTTATTGTACGAAAATACTTCTACAACTGTACGTTCATTAACTATTTTAATAGTCATATCTACAACTCTATCCATCATATTTTCTCCTTTGTTTTATATTATTGAGGCTTTACCCTCGCCTCACCTTCTACAAGCACCAGGAGCGAAAAAAGCAAGGTGGAGACTTGTACGACCTTGCTTTTTAGATCAGCGAACTGGTGAATGTTCGTAGACATTTGTTTTAAAAACAATAAGATGGAACAAGTTCCATCCTATTGTTCAAGAAATTTATACATTAGCTCCCTTCTTTCGTCTTTTCCCATAATCTTTAATTCTTCCAACGATATATCACAATTAGATAAAAAATATGATATATCTTCAACGGTGAGTCGTTCGCCAGTTTTGTCATTTTCATCAAGATAGATTTCATAAGCAATCTCAATAATCTCTTTTGCTTTTTTATAATTAAAGTCATATGATTTTGATAAATGATTTATATCGATTTTCTTATTCAAATCAATATCATTATTGGTATTTTCTATATAACAACAAATTGCCTCTTCTTTGATAGACGTATAAATAAGACTGAACTCCCATCCTTGATTATTACTATAAATACCTTTTGCAACATTATATATTTTTGATATGTCATTTTGTAAAACAGCAATATTCTTTTCATAATCTCTTTTGATGACACTGAATGAAGTATCACCAACATAAACTTTATTTATATCTTTATTCATTTCATTTAACATTCTTTTTGATTTTCTACCACAAAAGTTAGATAAATCTTCTAATGCAGTTGGATGACACTCAAACCATTCAACCATTTTATTTTTTAAATTATCCATTTTCTTTTACCTTCCTTAATTAAAATTTTCTTAATTTCATAGATGCAAGTTTTGCATTAATATCAACAAGGTCATAATATTCATTTTTTAATTCTTGCTTTATATTTTCTCCTCTATTGTTCTTAAATGATGTATTCCACTCTTTCAAAACGTGGTTCATTTTTTCATTAATTAATTGTTTAGTAAAATTGAATTTGCTTGTTTCTAGTCTTCTCATTTTAGTTCCTCTTTTCTTAATTAAACTTTACACTTTCTAAAAGCACTAGTAGATGAGAAATAACAAGGTGGAGACGGAACGTACTACCTTGCTTATTGATCAGATACTAGTGAATGTTCGTAGACATTGGTTCTAAAATAAAAAAAGATGGAACAAATTCCATCTTCGCAATAATATCGTAATTATATCAATTGTTATTTTTGAGAAGTTATCCTTTTATAAGCTTCCTTATACACTTGTTCATCTTTTCTAGCTCCAATAACTATAATTGTCATTTTACCATCTAATTCAACTAGCTCATAAACAATTCTAATTCCTGATTTTTTCAAGACGACTTTATATAATCCTGTTAAGTCCACATTATTTTTATTACCTAAAGGCTTACCATAACCATTTTTAAAAATAGACACAGGATTCTTTTTTACTTTTTTTATTGCTTGTAATACTTGTTTTCGCAAAGAACCATCTAATTCCTTTAAGTCTTTACGAGAATCGTCAGTCCATTCTACTTCCCATTCCATATTATTCAAACTCAATTTCTTCTTCGTTTAAGTCATCTTCACTAATACCAAATTCTTCCATAATTTGTTTTTGCGAATATCTTTTTCCATTATCTTGAGCAATTCTTTCTTGAGCCATTTCATAAAGTTTAGCATCTTCAATTTTTTCAATAAGGTTTAAATAATCTTCTGGAGATATCAATATACATTCTGGAACATTGTTCTTTATAACAATTTTTGTACCATTCTTTTTTACATCATCAAATATCTTTCCTGCTAGTCCTTTATTAAATAATGATATTGAAACTGTACTTTTTAAAAGATTCGCTATATTTCTAATTTCCATAGTATCACCATCCTTATAACAATTATATTATCCAATTCATAAAATATCAATAAATTTATTGATATATTTATTGATATATTTATCAACATACAATAATATCCTTATAATAATATTATTAACAATATTACTGCTCAATAAGCATAATAATTAAAAAACTACTAAAAATTCTTTTTCCTCCTTTCCACTTTCTACAAGCACCAGGAGTGATAAAAAACAAGGTGGAGACTTTGTACTACCTTGTTTTTTTTCTAACGTTCTGGTGAATGTTCGGAGACATTACACAATAAAAAAAGAATGATAAATTTCATTCTCAATTAAAGATTATTTAACATATGTAATAGTGATGAACTTTTAACAAGACTTTCTTGTTGTACACTTTGCAACATGCAATCATCCTTCATTATGACATTCTCGCATTTATTAAGAAACTCGTACTCGTCATCATCAATGACTTCTACCATCTTTGCACATTCAACAAAACCTTATAATAGAATACTTTCTTCATTATCAAAATTATCCAGGCATTTAATGAGCTGTCTATCTATATAACTATAAACCTGTGATTTCTTACTATTCATTTTTTACCTCCATTATGTAATATTCAAATCCAATGTCTTTGTTTTATACACTTATTACTTACATCAAATTTATTTTTGATTTATTATCTTCATATTATCACAATCATTTAAATAGTTATATTATTAGTTTAATCAATCATCAACAAACTTATCAATTTATTTATACACGTTTGTAAGCTAATAGAAACAATAAGATGGAACTTGTTCCATCTTATTAAGCATCCACTAACATTTGTGAAGTAAACAAAGCAACTAATTCTTCAACTTTTGGAGAAACATTACTTACTAAATTCATTATCATTTCTTTTTCATCATCATATTCTTCAATAGGACATTTATATTCGCATTCCATTTCAAAAATTACATTGTTTCCTTCTTTACAAGAAGTTTGAAACCATAACATTACTTTATCATCTTTAATACGATAACTTACACTCATTATACAATTTACATCTTCAATATTTGTTATCTTTTTTTCAGTTGAATTTAATTTTACATTTAACAAAGTTGTATTATTACTATTTATCATCTTCTTCATCTCCTTTAAAAAAGCATATCCAATATACCATTGACAAATAAAACAGCAATTTTCGAAGCAATCAAACTGCAACCCATGAGAGTTAAAAGTCCTTTACCACTTAAATTTTCAAATTTCAAATTTTCCATTATATTATCCTCCATATTTTTCTAAGGCTTTTCCCTCGCCTCACTTTCTAAAAGCACTATTGGATGTGAGATAACAAGGTGGAGACGTGAAACGTACTACCTTGTTATTGATCAGACAATAGTGAATGTTCGGAGACATTTTAAAATTTAGTAGATAATAAAACTAATTATCTACTAAATCTTCCATATTCGTTATGATATTTGCACCTTCCTTTATTAGTTTGTTATTTCCTTTAAATTTACTGTCATAAGCTTCAGGAAAAACATAAACATCTTTATATGCTTCTAACGCATATGATGCTGAAACCATAGATTCACTTTTTATTCCACTTTGAGTAACAATCACTTTGCTACTCAATCCTGTACTTAATCTCCTGCTAAACATACTGCTTTTTTTTGTTTTCCTTTTTTTACCAGGATATTCACTTATAACTAATCCATTTTGTTGAATTGAATCTATTAGTGTTTGATTAGTTTCACATCCAATACCATCGTTTAATACAACAACAGCCTCTTTGTTGTTTTCTTGAACTGTATCTACCACTACCTTTTCAATTCCCTGATTATTTTCTTCAATTAAAGTAACATCATTTTCAACTAATGTTTTTACTACTAACTGTGTTATCTTCTTTCCATATTCATCATTTTTCTTTGTTCCTACTATATTTACCAAATCATTATTTAACAGTTCAAGGTTTCCTTTATAAAATAATACAAATGGTGGACATTTAATGTATTGTAATGCATATGGATAATCCTCCGAAATAATTGTAGTATAACAACATTCAACACTCTCTAATGCCTTTTTTCTCTCTTCTTTCGTTACTATTTCTTTTTTTTGCAAAGCTTCTAAAATTTTCATGAAATCTCCTTGATACTTCAATGAAAAATATACCAGTATTTCTTCCATTTTCTTTTCCTCCAAAGTTTTTAGTTTCTTAAGGCTTTTCCCTCGCCTCATTTTCTAAAAGCACCAGGAGTGATAAAAACAAGGTGGAGACTTTGTACTACCTTGTTTTTTTCTAACGATCTGGTGAATGTTCGCAGACATTACCTCAAAACAAAAAGATGGAACAAGTTCCATCCCATTTTTCTTATATAATATTGTATTGAATAAAATAAAATTTAATTTAGCTATTTCCATTCTACATCACCTTACTTTAAAAACCATTTTGTATATTAATTATTTTTTCAAAAATTTCATTTGAAAAGTAGTTATTTAAAGCTTCTTCTCGTGTCCAGTTATTATCAGTCATACACTCTTTTAATCCTTGCCTACATTGATTAATAGTATAATCACTGATTTCATCATTTTCATATTCATCTATTCCCAAATAAGATAGTGCATCTTCTACGTCATTCACAAAACCATTTTTTATAATTGAATAAACATTGATATCAAGATTAGAACTGTTGGTACAACATACATCTAATTCCTTTAAAGATTGCCCCTTTTTATGAACAACGACAGTGTCCGCTTCACAACAAAAATCACATCCAAGCTCAATATCCTTATATTCATATTTCAGTTCCCAGTAATTATCAACGAGATATTCAAAGTCATCAATATTCTTGTTTATAAACATATCCTCATTCCATTGTTTCATGGAGCAAATATTATTGTCAAAATCCCATCTACCTGTTCCAAAAAAACTTGTAGCTATTTCAATATTTTCATCACTTTTAAAGTATGTTCTACTATTTTCAATTTCTATCATATTATATTCCCATGCTTCTTGCGTTTTAAAGATAATATCCATTACTTTATTTCCAATCTCTTTTGTTCTTGCTTTCACTGTAAAAATTCCATGTGCATCTGATAAATTTGCCATTACATTATCCTCCATATTTTTTATTGTAAGCTTTTCCCTTGCTCACTTTCTAAAAAGCACCAGGAGTGATAAAAAACAAGGTGGAGACTTTGTACTACCTTGTTTTTTCTAACGATCTGGTGAATGTTCGTAGACCTATAGAAAAATGAAAAGATGGAACAAGTTCCATCCTACCACTTATAATGTATTTTTATTTTGTAATTGTTCTTTTGCTTTTCTAAGTTCAAATATCCACATCTCAAATTGTAAATGTAGCGTTCTTCCTATGTTGTATAATTCATTATCATAGAAGTCATTCATACAATCGGAAAAATCATTATTTTGTTGAATCTTTAAGACCCAATCATTAATTGTATTGGAAGTATAAATAGCACTTAAAATTAAAAATGATTGTTTCAAAACTGATTCATTATCTTTTTTTGTGAAAATATCTTTATCTTCTACACTTATCCATTCACTATATTGTTTAGCTAAAGTAATTACCTCTTTCGCTAGTTTATTTGCTTCATATTCATCATAATCATAATAATTTAAAGTGCTGATTATATGATCCGTTATATCCTTTTCTGCTTTTTCCTGATCTAATACATATTTTTCTTGAAAGAAAGCCTGACACTTTTCTGCAAAATATTCTGGACTTGTGTTTTCCCAATCATAATTCCATGTTGGTTCAAATGTTGTAGAAAATACTGCGCAGCCAGTATCTCCACTGACAAAAATCAAATTTTTTCTAAATATAAACTCAGTAGACCACATAATTGAATCTGGTCTTTTAAATGTTAAAACCTTTGTTTCTTCATCTAACTGCTTAACTATTGCTACATGATCTTTAAACCTTCTTTCATACATATCTATTCTTTTATTATCCATAATTTATTCCTCCTTATTTCTGGTTCACTTTCTAAAAGCACTAATGAATAGAAAAGAACAAGGTGGAGACGTAACGTACTACCTTGTTCTTGGATAATCATTAGTGAATGTTCGTAGACTTTGCATAAGTCAAAGATTCTCTTTAAATTTATTCGTAAAAAAAATCACTTCTTTCTATTCCATATTCTTTTGAAAAATGATTTAATGAAAATTATTAAATCTTTTAGTTTTTTCTTGCTTTGTTGATTTTTCTTATCAAATAATAAATTCTCAAAACTTCTTTCATTTTCTGTATTTAATTGATTATTCGTATATTCATATTTTAATTCTTCTACAATTTTTTTTGAAATTTCACTATTAATAGATTCAATATCATTTCCTTCAGAAAATCTATGATACCATGTGTCTAAAGAGTTTCCAATTATCATGGTAAGTAAGCTTCCCAAACAAGTAAGTATTCCTTTAAACAAGTCAGAATTACTTTTGCTGAAATTTAATAATCCAATCAATAGTAAAAAAGCTATACAAAAAAAGAAAAACAGTTTTATAAGTAATTTTATATTTTCTTCCTTTAATTTTTTCATTTGAATTTTATTATTATTTAAAAGCGTAAATAATAAATTTGCATATGCATTTGTCAAATTTTTTTGTGATATTTTCTTATATTTGCCCCTATTATAAAAATATTTTTCAAACTTCTCTGTATTTTCTAATTGCCCACTTAAATATAGATAACTAGCTGATTTGAATAAATCTAATTGAATATTGACTTTTTTGTTTCGTATTATCTTTAATGTATTATTATATTCTGTGAAAGTTTTTCTATAGGCATTAATCAATATAATAGTTATTGTCACTCCAAATAATATTCCTCCAACAGCAATAGAATGATCTTTACATATTAATAGACAATTAATATAAAAAATAGCTGATGGTATTAGTACAACCCAAAAAAATATTTTAAATCGTTTATGCCCATCCCTTTCTAGTTTTTCTCTAACTGGTAATTTTTCTAAATCCGCAAACATATTATTTACATTTTGATTTTCAATTTCATTTTTCGTATATTTTCTATTCATATACTGCCTCCTTTATATTTAGTTCTTACTCCATTATATATTATTGTTTTATTTTCTAACAGTCTTGGACGGTTCGAACAAAATTTTTTTATAAAATTTCATAAATATTTTCATATTTTATTATCTGATCAACAACTTGAATAGTTCTTTTTTCTATATCATTCTTTGCTACGTACCCTGTTTTTAAAATATATTCATTTTGATTATAGTAAATAAGAGAAATAATACTACCTTCTTTTATACTTTGTATTTTCCAATTAAGTTCAAACAATTGATCTTCAGATAATGTTTTTCTTTCAATTCTAATTACTGTTTTTTCTTTTTCATGTATCATTTCTTTAAAACCTTTCAATGCATCATACGCAATAAAAAGCTTCGCCCTATTTAATTTTCTTTTAGATTGCATTATGACCTCCAATTAATTGATTTCTCATTAAACCAGTTGCATTTTCAAGTTTATTCATGCCTTTCATTATGGAATTTTTTCCATATTTAGTTTGTATTAATATTATCGCCTTTTGTACATTCTTTTCTTTTTCTAGTTTCTCTATATCAGTAAAAAGATCATAGCTTTCAAATCTTTCATTCATAACATTATGAAATGAAATACTAATTTGCCTTATTGGCTTGTTTGCTGTTACCTTTTCCTTATATAAGATTATAAATTCATCTCTTATTGTTTTTAAGGAATTTGTTCGTACTGTCATTTTTCTTTGACCGCCCGAAGAACCTCCACCATTTCTCTTTGAGTAAGCAACACATATACTTACACAGTCAGTTACCTTATGTTCTTTTACAAGTCTTGTTACATTAGTATCTACCATTTCCTTCATTACCAGAAAAGCATCCTCATAATTATAATCTTTAGTTAAAATTTGTGAATTACTTAAAGAATTTGTTTTAGGAACATAAGCCTTTATATCAGCAATAGTTGTTGGTTCTTTACCTAGCGCATGATCTATCATGTATTCTGCATTAATTCCAAATTCCTTGTAGAGTTTTTTCTGATCATAATGCGCTAAATCGTACATATCATATATTCCTAACCTATTTAAATGATTGGAAATGCCTTGTCCAATATGCCAAAAATCCGTCAAAGGTGTGTAATGCCATAAATATTTTCTATACGTATATTCCGTAAGCATTCCAATATTATCATCAACATGTTTAGCAATTATATCCATAGCAATTTTAGCGAGATATAAATTTGTTCCAATGCCGACTGTCGCTGTTATTCCCGTTTCTTCAAAAACAGCAGACATTAACATATCAGCAAATTCTTTAGGCTTCTTTTTGTAATATTTCAAATAAGATGTTATATCAATAAAACACTCATCAATCGAATATACATGCACATCTTTACTTGATACATATCTTAAATATATACCATAGATTTTAGCAGAATATTCCATGTACATTTTCATTCTAGGTTTTGCAATGGTATAAGGAATATCACCTGGTATATCTTTTGTTCTGCATCTATTTTTAATACCTAGTTTCTTCATTGCTGGTGTTATCGCAAGACACAAAGCGTTTTCGCTTCTTGTTTTATCAGCAACTACTAGGTTAGTAGTAAATGGATCAAGATTTCTTTTTGAACATTCGCAACTTGCAAAAAATGATTTCAAATCTATACAAATATATATTTTTTTCATTATTCACCACCTCAACTACATCTTATCTCATCTCAACTTTAAACAATCTTCGTATACTTATTTTAAATCCTTTCTTACGTAGGTAATTACCTAAATAGAAAAGATGGAACAAGTTCCATCCTATTTTTCATATTTTGAAATCATTTTTTCATTTTCCATCTTCAAATCTATGATTTCTCATTTTCTAAATTTTCCCATAAAAGCTTTTGACCACAGTTGGAACAATAATTCATTCCTAATTGGACATCTTTTTTACATCTAGGACAAGTTCCTGTAATCCATTCTCCAAGTAAGGGATTACCACCATAATGAATATCATTTTCATCTTTAATTTCAAGTGGTATACATGATTGCCTATTAACTTTGTATCCACATAATTCAGCAAATTCATCGTTTGATAATTCTAATGCTTTTGCTATAGTTAATAAATAATCAATACGAGGGTTTTTTGTTTTTTTGTTAAGTATTTTACCTAAATTGGATTCATTAAGACCTGTCCTTTTGCTTAATTGATAGACAGTTATTCTTTTGTGCTTTAAATATTTAATTAGAAATAAAGTGTTCATTTGCTACTCCTTTTATGAAATATTTAATATTAAACAATTAGCTATTATAAAATAGCTAATTTTTCTTCTTTTTTAATGTTGGTATTTTTAATAAGTTTTTCTAATTCTAAACATGCATTATATTGAGAGTTAGAAATAGAATTGATAATCAAAATATTATCATTATCTTCTCTCTCTATATATTTGTAATAATAAATCATAGTTAAATCTTCTTTAATATTTACATAATTTTTTATTTTTCTTTTTTTTATATTAAAGTCTTCTTCATAAAGTGTATATTTCTTTTCAATGATATTTTTACTTATTTCATCTACATCACCAATTAACAATGTTAGATGCTTTTGATCATAGGACAACTCAACATTCTTTATATTGTTTTTTCCGCAGTATATTTGATTAAATAATATTAATAATATTTCATTATCATCAGTCAATATAGTGTATAAGTGTTTAAGAATACTTGTTTGACTTTTAGAAAAATGTAAACTTTTATATTCCATCTTTATCATCCTTTCTATATCCGCATAATTCAGCAAATTCATCATTTGTTAGATCAAGTGCTTTTGCTATTTTTAACAGTGTGTCAATTCTTGGATTTTTTACTTTTTTATTTAACAAATCAGTTAATCCACCACTACTAATCCCTGTAATTTTGCAAAGCTTGTATCTTGTAATTTTTTTTTTATTAAGTAGTTCTTCAAAAAAATTTTTATTCATTATGTTGTTCCTTTCTTAACTTTTTGCGTAACTCACTATAATGAGCTATAATAAACTCTATAAGAGGTGGTTTATATGAATATTACAAACGGAATTAACAATATAATAAACATATACAAAGAAAGCAATTACGAGGTTGTTCGCTACAATTTTAACTACAACAATCACAAAGTGTCTCTATTTTATAGCTCTTTACATGGTTTAGATACACAAATCCATATTAAATTTTATATTGATAAAAATCAGTACTTTCTACCTTTTGATATTGAAACAAAAGATTATAATAACTCCACTATTAAGACCATAAATCCATATTTAGGCGATTACTATAAATATATAATGCCTATTTTCAAAAAAAACGAACGTTCTCTTGTACCATTTTTTGAATATTTATTTTCAAAAATAGAAAACATTAACATTACTGAAATTGAAAACTACAATTACGAACAATTAAAAAAACATGTCAAACGTATGCAATATCCAAAAACATATAAACCATATTTTGAAACAACAGTAACAGCAAATATCAGCAATAAAATGGAAGAAAAAATAAGAAATATCTACGGTCTAAAACAGTCTAAAATTATCATTGAGTTTCTACAAAATAATCATTTAACACTCCGTTACACTAACGATATTGAAAAAGCAAAATCATTAACTCTATTATTGAAAAAAACATATAATTTGAACCTAACAATTAAATAATTTTCGATATTCTATTATTAATTTGTTTGCATCATCAATACTTCTTTTTCCAAAAAAATAATTATAATATTTTACTTGCTCATTAGTTAAACTAGTAAAATTGAAATTTGTAATTATAAAATCACCATAAATTGCTGCGCCACTATTATGCTTCTTTTCTACCATTGCATATAGTGGTCTATTTATTTCCTCATTGCTTCCATATTGCTCATATCTACCAATCCACATGCAATCTCTTACTAAATCTAATTTTGTAGCATATACAGATTGTGATCTACAATATGCAATATCATTTTCATTTAATATTCTAAATTTTCTTCCAAACATTTTTGTTATAACATTAGGAATATTATTTGTTTCATGAATTTGAGGCAATTTATTTTTCTTTATTAACAAATATTTCATCCTAATCATCCTTTCTATATCCGCATAATTCAGCAAATTCATCATTTGTTAGTTCAAGTGCTTTTGCTATTTTTACAACAGTTGTCATTTGTGGCTTTTTTGTTTTTTTATTAATTATTTGATTAAGCCTTCCATCACCAATACCACTAATTTTTGATAGCCTATAAATACTAATTTTTTTTTGAATTAAATAATTTTTTAAGAAATCTACATTCATAATCTCAACTCCTCTTCTTTTTTATTTGACTACCTACGTTCTCGTAGTTATAATAAATTCATATCTTATGAAGGATGGGATTTTATGGACAACATTTTAAAAAACATTACTGTATTAAGAAATGATATGAAATCAAAACAATGGATAATCACAGCTTTTGACTTCACATATAATAATATAAGTTACATAGTTATCTTTGAGTGTTTAGATAAAAGTATTGAAAAAAATAAATATTACATCTCACAGTTAACATTTATAAATACTGAAAATAATAATAAGTTAGTTACACTAGCAAATAGTATACGTTTTTCTATAAGCATAGTAGAAATTAGACGATTCTTCCAAGTTAATTATGTTGAAAATCTAGGGAATTTTGAAGAACAATTTTATAAATATTTTTCAAATTTTATTCCAACAACATTTCATAGACCCACAGGTGAACAATTAGAGCATGTTATCAATGTTCTTAACAACAGAGACAATGATAACAATAGATATTGTTACGCTGTAAGAAGAAATGGTAAATCTAAAAATGAAAATCAAATGAAACGTACGATATATAATGACAATAAAACCAGATTGTTACGTCCAAGTTTATATGATCATTTTAAAAATGATAAAACAATTAGTTTTTGTTATAAACCTTTACCAAGTGACGAAAAAGACGATAACATTATTATTTTAAATTTTTCAAAGAATCAGAATAATTAATTATATTTAAGACATCTTTAACTTTAAATCTATCAGATTCTATTTTTTTCAAGTCATCACTAATTTTTTCTTTTGAATAATTATTATCTAATTCATTATGTATATCACCAAAATCATACACAAGTAATTCAACTTTTAATATTTTTTTATTGCAATTTATTGTCAATATTTCATTTCTTTGTTCTTCAAATTTCGGATTGTCATACTCTTTTAATGCTGATAATATTTCAAGTAGTGTAAATCCCTTTTCATTTTTTAATTTTAATATTTCATCATATAGTTTTTCTTTATCATTACTTGTAGCCAATGTTTCAACATTATATATAAAATCCTGTTTATCTTGTTTTATCATTTTCATCATCCTTTCTATATCCGCATAATTCAGCAAATTCATCATTTGTCAAATCAAGTGCTTTAGCTATTTTTACTACTGTTGAAATTTGAGGATCTTTCCTTTTATCATTAACTATGTTCCAAATACTTTTATTATCAATATTAGATAATTTACTTAACTTATACATTGATATATGCTTTTTTTTCATTATATTTTTTAAAATTTGTTTATCCATAATTTCCTTTCTAAAGATGGAACTTGTTCCATCCCTTACTTTTTCATCCACTATAAGCTCCATCTTCCTTACTTATCTATACCTTCTATTTTTGAAAACAAGTTATTTATTAATAAAGTATTTATGCAAAAATAAAACATTTCTTTTACTTTTGGTATATCTTTATCAAACAAACATATATCAGACATTTGTCTTTCAAGATAAAACAAATTAGATATTAATTGTGCTAAACAAGTTATCTGATATGAATAACGTTCTCTTTCACCAAAACTCATTTCAAGTTTTTCTTCTTTTAGCACCATGACAGCAAATTCATTTATCCTAGCAACATATTGAAAATATGATTCATGTCCACCTTCTGTTTTTAAATTAACAGATGAAACTAAGCTTAATGGTAAAGACAATTTGCTTCTTAAAATATCTAATTTTATTTTTAATTCATCAGATATATTTTTAAAAGATTCAATATTTTGGGCATCTGATAATTTTTCAAGAATCCCTTTAATCTCTATTAATGTAGTTTTACTGCATTCACTGATTGTATTTATTAAATACATACAAAAATTTTCATGAGGATAGTTTTGTATGTTCACACAACAATATTGTTCATCATAACAATTCCGCATCACTAAAACTCCTTCGTGTATCAATTTATCTAAATCATCATAATTTTTAATTAAATATAAATTTTTCTTAAATATTAGATTTTCATTTTTATCAAACAAGTAATAACTTTCAGGTTCAGTTTTAACATCTATTGAATGACCGAAAATATTGATACAATAATTTTTCGGATCATTTAAATCAATTTCTTTTAATTCTAAGATAAGTTTAATTAAATCAATATTATACGTTAAAAATAAAGTTGATTTTTTTGGTAATCTTAGCATTCTTACATAGCTCCGATTATATTTCTGAGGTATAAAGTTCTTTATTTTATTTTTTAAATTGCTCATTATTAATTCCTCTTTTTTCTTATTTGACTTTGACATTGTGTTAAATCCTTTTCAGATGCATTATTTTCTATACTATTTTCTTGTTTTATACGTTCTAAAAAATCATATAAAACGAAGCATAGTTTCCCGAATTATTATTACATTCGAACTTTTCAAATTTATTTACAATTTCATCAAAATTTTCATTTAATTCATTTCTTTCAACTTTCACTTCATAATGAAATGGTTCGCCTACCTCTAAATTACAAGGACACATCACAATAGGTACACCTTTGTTGAAAAAGTATCTTGCTCGTCTTTTATCAATTCTTTCATATTCTCTTCGCCCATTGGCAATTACTACATTTTCCATATTTTCTCCTTTTTTAAAGATGGAACTTGTTCCATAATCAAGACCAGTTAATTGACTTAATTTGTAAATACATATATTTATTGTTTTTAACTGTGTTTTCAAATAGCAAATAGAACTGCGAAACAAGTAATGAACACAAAAAAGAATGATGAAATAGAATCAGTTAATAAATCAGTTTGATAAACAATTTTGAATAATCTATTGAGCAAGTATATTAGAATTAGATGATAAATAGTAAATCGTATGATATTTAAAAATATGCTATCCAAGAAAAGAACAGGTAAAAACACCAAACAAAACGCTTCAACTATTGATATTACACATCCAGCAATTGTTCCTAAAAGCAATATAATAGCAATACATATCTTAAAGAAATTATTAGATAATATCCTTTTAAAAAAAATATGGATCATATTGGATTTTGATAATACAAATATTATAAAGAATAGCAATAATGTAATAGCAATCAATCGGCATAGATTATGGTAAAAATTTGGTAAAACATAATTAACTAATTTTAATATTAAATCGTTCATCATTTATTTTCCTTATTTAAATCTATTAACAAAGAGTATGGTACAAAACCATATTTTCTAATTGATCTATTCATTAAAATCAACTCGTTTCTCTTTGTTATAAGTTTCTGTATTTCTTTTATTTCATTCTTTAAAAAAATCTTATTACTAAATAGAAAATACCTATTGAAGTTAGAAACATAAAAATAAGAGGTAAATATTTCTTTAATGGTTCTTTTATCAATGGTTCTAAAATCATACATAATAAATAACCAATGAATAATATTGGAACAGGGCTCATATATCGTGATAAAGTATGTATTAATAAATAATTAACAGAATCACTGTTATAATTCATTACGTATATATTAAATACATTAAAAATAATTGATAAAATTAATAAAATTAATAATTTAAGTGTTTTTTTGTTTTTCATAACGTTTCTCCTTTATTTGATATTGTTTGATTTTTCGAAGTTACTTACTTCATTTTCAATTTTCTTTAGAAGCTTCTTTTCTTTTTCTAAATCTTTTTCATTAGCATAGGATTTTTTTATATAAACATAAGGTCTTACTATATAAAATAGAATTGCAAGTTTTACATTCTTTATCTTGCTATTGCAACTTGACATATTATTCAATTCCTTTCTTATTCATAAAGTTGTATTTGCTACCCATTGCGATACCTAATTCATAGCCCTCGTTACTATTTCTTTTAAAATGAGATGTATTAGTTATAACGTTTTTTTCTACATATTCTTTAACAACAGGGTGTAGATCAATAATTGAAACCTCAAACTTTTCCTCTTCTTTTAATTCTATGAATCCTTTATCTAATTGTGTTTTAATTCCTGAAGCAAAACCTTTACACCAATTTCGTTTAAATATTCTAAAATCCACTTCACCTATATAACATTCTTTTAAATCTAATAAAGTATCTTCCATATAATCAAGTATTGGTAATGCAATTTCTTTGCACAGGATAATATCATCCTTAAAGCCTATAATTCCTAAATTAGCTTTTGAATTTAATTTTCCTATATAAGAAGCTTGAGTTTGACAATATTTTGCTATATGATTTAACGTCCAAACTAAATAAGCTGTATATTTCTTTTCAAAATAATATTTTTCGACATTTTTAGATGAATCATCTTTTTCAATAATATCTTTTCTATCAAGTTTATATTTAAACATCAGCTTTTCAGCACGATACGCTGCTAACTGAATTTCTTGATCAGAAGCAGATGGATCTTCAGCAACAGCTAACAATTTTTTTATTTTTCTAACAACGTCATTCAATTCCATAGTATCACCTCAATATTCCAATAATTTTATTTTCTAATATTACTATTTAACAAAACGATAATTTGTCCTTTTTTCCTCATTAATAATAATCTTTATACCTTTTTTATATGCTAATAATGTATGTACAACATCATATAAGAATAAAAGTGACCAACAAATAATTCCTATCAACATTATTGTTTTAAATATTTCCTTCAATAATATCATAGTTATTACTTCGTCTTTTATAAATGCAAGAAAATAAAATGCTAGAACAAACAAAAGTTCAGTTATAAGCATTTGACGTATTATTCTAGATTGACAATTAGAATCCTTAACAAAAATGTACATTTTATAAGAGGCAAAAATTACAGTAATATGAAATATTACTAGTTCAACCTTTGGAGCAATTATAAAAATCATTTCTAACCTATAATACAAAAATGAAAAAAGACAAATTACAAAAGCAATTAGAATAGTTTCCAGTATATCTTTTAGAAAATTTATTAACATTGGGATTATAAATTCAATTGTTGATGTTTCTTTATCAATATGACATGTTGCTGGATTTTCTTTATTTTCTATAGGTGTTTCTTTTGACCAAATTTTCATTTGAGATATTCCATATTTATTTTCTACAATCCATTTTTTAAATTTCATTTTCTTCTCCTTCCCTGTTATTTCTTAATGATACATACTCCAAATTAAAGTAATTTGAAATAATATAGTTTAATGTCATTGAATCATATTTTGAATCACTATTTTCTTTAGCGTAATCAAGAAGAAAATATAATTCAGCTAGACTTTTTTTAGCCAGTTCATTTCGAGTTTCACTTTCTCTTGTTTTTAACAAATCTAAGAGATAATTTTGAATTTTATCTAACAGATCCTTTTGTTTTATGCTGCCCGACATTGCTCTGTTTACATCTTTTTCATTCAGATCTAAAGTTTCAGATAAATCTTTTATATTCAAATTACACTTTTCTAACATATGTTGTATTTCTTGTATCTGTTCATAATTTCGTTTAAAGAAAAACATAACCTTTTTGTCTCCTTTCAAAGATGGAACAAGTTCCTTGGTTAGCTTAACAATGACTTTTGATAGATCATATCGTATTTGTAATAATCATTCTTTCCAACCAACTTAAAATTATCAATGACTTTTCGTGTTTTAAAATGATACTTTATAATCCATAACGCATCATAATCTTTAAAATATCCCACCTGCTGCATTGTTTTACAATAAGATAAGGCATCTTCTTCATTTGAAAACCAAAACTGATTAGACCAGGCTGTATCATAATCAATTTTTCTTCTATTCATCTTATTTTCTTTAATTGCATGAATCTGATATAAAATCATATTTTCTCCTTTCCAGGATGGAACAAGTTCCATCCTATTGTTATATATAATAATCCTCTGATTCGTATTCAAGCTCTTTTATCTTTTCATTGATTTCTTGTACTAAATCAAATATATCTTTTGGTACTGTTGAATCATCACCATAGTAATGATTAATTTCTTCAATTAACTCTTTTAATTTTCTTTTAATTGCTGATGTTTTAAAATCTTTATTGAGTACAATATCATCAAATTTATTACAATATTCTTCATACATATCTTTAGTAATTTCTTCTCTTGCATCTTCAAAAGTCGCTTCTTCATTAGTTTTCTTTAACTCTTTCAACTTTCTATTTACATCTTGAATTTCTAAAGAAGTATCAGCAATTACCATTACTTCCTGCATTGTATATCCAAGAGTTTCAATCAAGAAGTATCCAATATGATTGAGTTTCTTTGCTTGTCTTTCATATGTTTTTACAGCTAGATCACGGTCATTAACCAGCTTTTTGTATTTTTTTTTCATTTCTAAATAATTTTCAGCAGCCTCAGCTACAGTTTTGATTGCATCAATTTCTTCATCATTATCAGTATAATGAAATGATACTTTCATATCCTTTGATGTTCTATTTAGGGCTTCGATTGAATCCTTTAATTTAATAATTTCTTTTTCCATAATAATTAGTACCCTTTCTATTTTTTGAAGATGGAACTTGTTCCATCCTTTATCTGTCTTGCTCTACTAATGCTACAAATCCATTGTAAGAATAAACAATGTAACTTCCTTCTAGTTCAACAAGAGCCACATCATTTCTACAATCACAATCATAGATGTTGAATTTTCCATCAACCGCCATTTGATAATTCATCATATGATCCACAGCATTAATATAAGGGTTGCCTTTCAAAAAAATTGCTGTTTTAAAAACTCCATCACCATATCCATTGCTTACACATATAGAAAAAGTGTCATTGCCTATTTTCAAACCACCTCTATCAGAACAAGTAATCTTTTTAATTTCAGCTTTATTCATTACATAATGATAATATTTATCATATCCTTTATAAAACAGACTTTGTTTTTTCAACAATTCTCCGTATGCTTGAGAGCAAATAATATTTTTATCCTTTGTACTTAAATATAACTTTTCAAATTCTTTTGTATCCTTTGCTTTATTTAAACATTCTAAATACCATTCATTGTTTACTTCAGCATAATCTCCATAAATATTGTTCATACAAGTTACAACAAAGCTATCAATTTTTAAATCTTTTTCTCTCATGTTATTCCTCTTTTCTTAATTAAACTTTACACTTTCTAAAAGCACCAGGATTAGATTGAATCAAGGTGGAGACGGAACGTACTACCTTGATTCGTAAAGATAAGACTGGTGAATGTTCGTAGACATTGTAATTTTTATTTTATTGATCACTGTGATTACTTTGTAAACTTAACAGTATCTCGCTTAACTGATCCACTATTTCGTCAAGTTCTTTAGAAATCGAATCCTGATATCCTATTTCATCAGCAATTTCTTTTGATCTTTTTAATGATCTGATATTTCCTTTTATGAATGAAATCATTTCTCTTTCTCTAGGAGCATTGTTGCTATTTGCCGTAAATTGATGTTCTTGAATAGCTTCTTCCTGATCTTCTTGAATCATTGAATTTTCTTCATTATCACCAGTAGTTTCATCTTCTTCAGGAATGAAGTCATAAATATCAGTTTGACCCTCAACATTTTCTTCTTCATTAGAAGATGGAACTTGTTCCATCTCTTCAGTTTCTTCAACAGGCTTTGGATTAAATTTATTGATAAGCTTATCAACATATCTCCCTGAAATACCTAACTGATTTCCTATCCAGTCTCTTTTTGTTCCAGAAGGCTTTACGTCCAAATATTCATAAGCATGTTCCATTACACGTATTTCATGATATCTTTCTTCGCTTGTTTTTTTACGTTGCATGTTATTTGTAATCATGATTTCCAATTCTTCTGTATGGTTTTTTGGCTTCTCAATGATGGTCATATTAATATAGCCATCTCCTTCTCCCTGTTCGTAAAGTTTTGAAATTGCTAAATAACGTGTATTACCACCAACAAGTGTATATGAAGCACCATCAATAGTACCGTTTGCATCATATTTGTCCTCATATCCAATGGCATTTTCCATTTGTCCATGTTTTTTTATTGATTCCATTAATCCTTGAATCATTTCTTCACTCGCTTGATCATACAATGCATCATTTAATCTATTGATCCTTACATCACCAATAGATATTCTTTGTGCTTTGCTTAAATCTCTACTCATACTTTCTAATAATCCCATTTTCCTTATCCCCTTTGTTTAAAATTTAATAACTAATAAATAGACGAACAATATGTAGAAAGGATAGCTTAAAGCTATTGCTAAACATCCTTTCCACTTCTTCTGATACATAAATTCAATAACAACTTTTGTGGTTACAACTATGTATAGAAAACACAGTGTAAACAGGTTTACATATTTTTCCAATTTTAAATTATCCCTCCTTTTTTTATCTAAACCATTCAAGACCGTAACCATGAAATATTTCATCATTCCACCAGTTTTTTATTTTCTCTTCTATATATTTTTCTAATAGTATTAAATTATCCTCAACAGAAGCTGATGATTGATTAAGTCCCAAATAAACTGTTCTTCCTGAAATAGAATCTCTCCATTCTGACTTATATAGAATCTTATCTATGTTATATATCAATTTATAAAATGAACGTTCAACATCATACCAAAACCTAGAAACATAAAGAGCTTCTTGTATATCACCTACAATAGAATTTATTCGTTGAATCATTTGATTTTTTATACGTATCTTTTCTCTATGCTTCCAAGTGGAAACTGTTATCCGTGAAAAGAATTTAATTTGATTTTTCCAATAATCTCTGTTTTTTAACAATCTTACATACTGAACGATCTTTATTAGTTTTGTTCTCAAATTGTTTATATTTTTATATTTAAAGACCTCAGTTTCTTTAGGTGAACAATAATAATCCTGGTATATCTTTTCACCAACACTATTTATTTTTGGTTCACCTTTCCTGTGTAAGCGTACTGCGTTTGGATTATTCATAGTACATCTTCTTTTATTTACTTCATCAAAATAGTAATCACTGTTATAAGTAATCAATTTTCGTTGTTTTCTCTTATAATATTTTCTTGTAAAGCAGATAACTTCTATATAATGACCTTTACCTTGTTCTTTATATTTGTAGCAATATAAGAAACTGTTATTTTTAAAGCATGGATTTAATGAAATCATATATTTTTCTATAAAAGATTTCTTTTCTTCATTTGAGAAATTCTGCGGTATCATGATTTCCAGATAATGAGCATATATTGGACTATAAGCTTTCTTACCGTTATTTTTACTGTAATCATATTTATTTTGATCTTTATACTTACATAAATGATGAATAACTGTTTTAAAGTCTTCTCTGTTGCTGAAAATCGTACCGTCATCGATCCAATTTTCTATTGAGCTACTATCTTTGAGTGTCTGATATTGTACATAATCGGATGTAGTTATCACGGGCGCTTCCCCTCCTCATGTAAATAGACATTAAAGCTTTGCTTTAATGTTTTTTTTTGATTTTCTTACCGCAATCAACCCAAAAATCCGCTTAAAATCACTTGATTTTAGACTTTTGAATTGATCGCATCTCTTTATTTGTAAGCCTTATCTGTTGGGCTTTGGTTTTAAAATTTTCCATATCTAGGTTAATGTTTGGGTGTAGAAAGGCAAAAGTATAAACAATCTTCAAAACCTCTCTGCTAACTTCGATATCATTTGTGAATATTGATAAAGATACATCTTTACAAGAATCAGAGACAAAAATCTCTGAAATCTTATTTAGAACTTTTTCCGTATCATCTTCTTTTTGTACGCAAAGAATTTTTACTCTCTCTTTTATTTGATAATTTTTTGAATGATTATCTAAATACTCAATATAATTATCTACCGAGTAATCAATATTAGAGTCGAAAACTGCTAATAAAAGAGCAGCTTTATTTGACATGTAACTGATCACAGTTGAATCTCTACACAATTCATCCGATATATCTGAAACAGTATAATTAAACTGAAATTTGAGCGTAATAACGCTATATAGTTCTTTACTGTAATCTTTTAACATATCCAAATACTTAGAATATCGTTTACAAAAGTATTCATGTTCATCTCTTTCTAAGATAACAGTTAAGAAATTAGAATCAGGTTTAGAATAATGTTTATCATTTGATGTTCTAATCAGAGAAGTTGAAAACGATCTTATTTCATCAGACAAATCATAATGATTCAGTTGGTAATCATAATAGGTTTTCAAATTATCACTAACTAGCTCCTTTATTTTAATTTCTGAAGGAGAAAGTTTACGATAACTCATATTGTGTCTCCTTTCCAGGAAACGAAAAAAGGGAAAATGCTAATGAAATAATTAACATTTTCCCTTTTATGGAAGTATATATTAAGGTATCAAATACCTATATTGTTCGATATAATAAAATGGTGGTTCCGGGCGGAATCGAACCACCGACACGAGGATTTTCAGTCCTCT
>OKVF01000233.1_pt1 | contig 70393 bp, 58 predicted proteins | sample 1604831 | NCBI WGS metagenome assembly OKVF01 (sample SAMN01760980, study PRJEB22395) | human gut metagenome
CGACTGCAACACCGACGCAGAAACCGGGGACACCGACTGCAACACCGACGCAGAAGCCGGGGACACCAACTGTAACACCGACGACAGAGCCGGCGGAGCCTACTGCGACTGCAACAAATGAGCCGGCAGGACCTGCGGTTACACCGACGGCAGACCCGGATGAGCCAACTGCAACACCAACAGCAGAACCGACGAAGGTTCCGGGCACCCCGATTCCAGTAACGGATCCGACGAAGGCGTTGCTTTTGGATTTTGAAGACGGTACCAATCAATATGTGACCGGACGTCAGGGCGAAGAAGAGCTGACTGTTGTAGAGGGCGGTTATAATGACAACTATTGTTTGAAAGTTTCCAACCGTGTGAAAAACTGGGCAGGACCGATGATTGATATCACTCACAATGTGACTGATTTTACAACGTATAAGATTGAGGCGTATGTAAAGCAGACAACGGGCAGCAACAAGACGATAAACTGCATGTGGGAGTCGATGGACTATGCGGGAGCGATGGCTTATACAACCGTGCAGAATGTAGTTGCGCCGAATGGTACATGGACAAAAGTGGACGCAACGGTTGTGGCACCGGGTGATGTAAGTAAATTGTCACTTTATTTTGAAATGGCAAATTATTCAAATGATTTTTATGTAGACAATATTTCTATTACGGAGAAGCATTTGGATATGGATGCAGTTCTTGCTGCACCAAGTCTGAAAGAGGCATATGCAAACCGCTTCCCGATGGGATGTGCAGTTTACAGCTATAATTTGCAGAATCCGGAGATTTTATCATTTATTAAACATCATTACAGTACGGTTACATTTGCAGATGAGCTGAAACCGGAGAATCTTTTGAACGAAGAGGCAACAAAAGCATCGGAAGATGGCATGCCGGTTATTAATACAGATGTGATTGATAAATGTTTATCTCTTGCTCAGGAAAATGATTTAAGTGTGCGTTTCCATACGCTTGTCTGGTATTCGCAGACACCGGATTGGTATTTCTGTAAGAATTACACACCGGAGTATGATGGTACGGGAACAGCTAAGAAAAACATTACAAATCTTGTTGACAAAGAGACGATGCTTGCTCGAATTGAAAGTTATGTTAAGCAGGTTATTACCTATGCAGAGACTAATTATCCGGGCGTTGTATATGCTTACGATGTAGTAAATGAGGTAATTGACAGCAATGGCTGTAAATTACGGACAGTAAGTTCAAGTTTGTATGGTGCTATTTTTACAGACGATGACAATACTTATATTACAAAGTCTTTTGAATATGCGAGAGAAGCTGAAAAAGCAGCAAATTCATCGGCAAAATTGTTCTACAATGATTTTGTCGGACTGGCATCGCCGGGACAGATGAAGGCAGTTGTGAAATATCTTGCAGGTGCAAAAGATGCCGGAAATATTGATGGTCTTGGCATGCAGGCACATCAGACTAATCTTGGTGTGGCAGATGGTGATAATATTAAAAATGCACTGAAATTATTCCAGCAAAAAGGCTATGAGGTGCAGATTACTGAGCTTGATTTTGCAAGCAAGGATAATTCAGAGGCGGGTAATGAGACACTGGCAGCAGCATACCAGAAGTTCATGAATATTATATTACAGCGAATGGATGATACGTCTGCTCCGGTAAATGTAAGTAATGTTACATTCTGGAATCTGACAGATTTGGATACTTGGCTGAATAGTTTTTACAGTAATGGAAGTACCTATTATCCATCACTGTTTGATGAAAATTATCTGCCGAAAAAAGCGTTTACGGCATTGATTAATCTGGCAAATGGAGTTGTAGAGCCGACCGCAACGCCGACTGTGGCACCAACTGCGACTCCGACGGCAACTCCGACGGCAACTCCAACCGTTGACCCGGATGCTACGCCAACACCTACGCCGGTTATCACCCCGACTCCGGAGCCGACGGCTGAACCGGAACCGGCAGAGACAAAAGAATTGGATTTGGCGCAAGGAAGTATTGTAATCAGTGCAACCGGATATACAATTGGTAGTGCAGAAGAAACTGCATTTACCGGAAATTACACGATTTCCAGTACAGCACAATCGGCAACAGCATATTATATTTTAGTAACGGGCGGTACTCATACGATTACGTTAGATAATCTTGTTTGTACATCGAGAGAGTCAAGTCCAATTAAATTAAGTGGTGATGCTAAGGTAAATCTTATCTTAGTTGGAACATCCGCATTGACCGGTTCCGGCTATCATGCAGGAATCGAGGTTCCGTCCGGTTGTGAACTGACGATATCCGGTGATGGCCAATTGACGGCATTAGGCGGTAACGAATCGGCAGGAATTGGTGCTGCATCAGATGGTAAGACATCTAGCACATTAGGACGTATTATTATCAGGAGCGGTACGATTATAGCCTGCAATACAGGAAGAAATGCTGCAGGAATCGGTGAATCAAGGTACGCTAAAGGTGGCGGAGAAATTTACATCTACGGTGGTAATATTTATGCCACATCTTCCGGTAACGGAGCCGGAGTTGGTGGCGGTGGTACTGCAGATGCCTCAGCTGAAACGATGAAGATTGGAATCTATGGCGGTATCATTTCCGCAGGTGGCAGTACCTATGCAATTGGAGATGGAAAGAGCCAGAGTATTTGCAAAGTGACAGTAACCGGTGGTGCCTGCTATAGTACGAACCCTGGAAAGACGATGTTTGGCTCAACATGGGAAACCCAAGATACTTATGTTGGTACAGAGATTGACACAACAAAACTTTCCGGTATTCAGTCAGTGACGATTGATGGGGTAGACCAGGGAATCAGCAGTTTTTACATCAATGCACAGTCTGGTACTACGACCCATAAGTGGAAACTGAATCTGTATGTGAAGAAAGGTGTATCTCATACGATTGTAGTAACGGATACAAACGGTGAGGCACATGAGTATATGGTTGACGCTTAATCTATAATTAAAAAAGGAGTTCATTCGTTCGAGACAAGATAATGCTTTGCTTTATAGTCTCTTACGAATGAATTTTTTTTGGCTCTATTGACAGATGGTGCTTCCTAAAAATATAGATAATAAAAATCTTGAATCTTCTCCCTTTTTTTGCTATTCTAATAACAGTTTAACCACAAAGGAGAAGGAGGCGAGGCGTTTTATGTTTCTCAAACAGTTTGCAGAGTTCAACTCGATTTGTATACAGTGCCATGACAGTCCGGATGCGGATGCGATGGGGGCTGCGTTTGGTTTGTATGCGTATTTTATGAATCTGGGTAAAAAGGTAAATTTGATTTATGCAGGGGAACATCAAATTACAAAGCCATCGCTGAAATTGATGGTGGAGCACCTTGGTATTCCGATTCGATATGTGAATGAAATGCCGGAACATGATATTTTGATTACCGTGGACTGCCAGTATGAGGGTGGTAATATTACATCGATGCCGGTGAAAAAAGTGGCGATGGTTGATCATCATCCGATTTGTGTAAAAACGGATGAATGGTGTTTTATTTTCCCGGAATTCGGAAGTTGTTGTACCGTGGTCTGGGAACTGCTTTTGGAGGCGGGGTATCCGGTGAATGCGAACTGGCAGGTGGCAACGGCGTTGTATTATGGTTTGTATAGTGATACCAGCAGTTTGTCTGAAATTTATTATCCGGCAGACAGACAGATGCGTGATTCTCTGCAGATTAACAGAGAGTGTCTCGATGAAATGATTCATGCGAATTTACAGCGTCAGGATTTGGAAATAGCAGGAGAAGCGTTGTCTCACTATTACTATGATGAGGAAAAGCGTTTTGCGCTGCTGCATACAAAACCATGTGATCCAAATCTGCTTGGCGTTATTAGTGATATGGTAAATTGTGTGGCAACTGTTGACTGCTGTGTGGTATATAATGAAACACCGATTGGATATAAAATGTCGGTACGAAGTGCGAAAAAAAATCTGCCGGCGAGTGATTTGGCGGAAAAAGTCAGCTGTGGAATTGGTGCTGGCGGTGGACACATGAATAAAGCGGGCGGCATGTTGATGAAACACATGCTCGCCACACAGTATCCGGGGGAAGATGTAAAAGAAATTCTCATTCAGCGAATCCGTGAGTTTATCCGTGAAGCCGCTTGCTGATTTCCATGAGAGGAATTGGCATCAGGGATAAAATACCTACGACAACCCATTCGCGCGGATTAAGTGCCTGCGTATGGAAAATAGGCTGGAGAACAGGCACACAGATGACCAGACATTGCAGGACAATGCAGAACAATACACTAAATAAAAGTTTTTTGTTACCAAGAATCCCTGTCTCTAACAGCGAGTGCTCGCTTCTCATATTAAACGAGTGAACTAACTGCGATAAAGAAAGTACGGCAAAGCACATGGTGGAATTGCCGCTTGTATAGGCAAAAAGTGCTAAGGAGCCGATGAACATACCTTCTAAAACCATCTGAAAGACGGTATCAAAGTGAAAGATACTTTCATTTTTCGATAATGGCGGACGATTCATACTGTCAGGATCCGGTGGCTCGACACCGAGGCATAGTGCCGGAAAAGAATCCGTCACGAGATTAATAAACAATAGTTGTACCGGCAAAAGCGGTGCAGACAGCCCGAAAAAGATAGCAACAAAAATCGTCATGATTTCTCCGATGTTACAAGACAAGAGAAAATGAATGGCTTTTTTTATGTTATCGTAAATACCGCGCCCTTCTCGGACGGCACTTACAATAGTGGAAAAATTATCATCCATTAAGATAATGTCAGATGCATTTTTGGCAACATCGGTTCCGGTGCGCCCCATGGCACAGCCGATATCCGCTGCTTTTAGAGCAGGGGCATCATTGACACCGTCGCCGGTCATGGCAACGACATTTCCCATCGCCTGATACCCTTTTACGAGACGTACTTTGTGGGCTGGAGATACACGGGCAAAGACATGATATTTTTTGAGCGCCGCCGGAAGTGAACGGTCGCTGATGGCATCTAAGTCGGCTCCCGTAATGACCTCATCTTTTGTCTGGCAGATGCCAAGTTCCTTGCCAATCGCCGCAGCGGTATTTTTATGGTCGCCGGTAATCATAATCGGACGAATTCCGGCGTGCTGGCAGCTTTTAACAGCGGCGTAAGCTTCCGGGCGGGGTGGGTCAATCAGACCTGCCATCCCAAGGAAAACCAAATGGGATTCTAAGGAATTGTTGTCCGGGCGGCTTTTGTGCAGACAAAAACCGAGAGCAATGACGCGAAGTGCATTGGCGGTGTAATTTTCAATTTGTTCATTTAATCTATGCCGCATCGTATGTGTCAGTGGACGTGTGCTGCCATCTTTATCGAGATACGAGTGACAGTTGGCAAGGATAAATTCAGGAGCTCCCTTAGTTATTGCTAAATATCCATTGGGTGTCCGGTGCAGCGTTGTCATCCGCTTGCGGATTGAGTCAAAAGGGATTTCTTCAATAACCGGAAATTCTTTTCGTACTTCCGTATAAATAAGTCCGCTTGATGCACCGTAATGAATCAGTGCATGTTCGAGTGGACCGGATTGGTTGTTGCAAAGCAGAAAATAACGAAGTAAGGTTTTTTCATTTTCGGTGCTGTATATATTCCGAACTGTCATGCGGTTCTGGGTAAGCGTGCCGGTTTTGTCAGAACAGATAACAGAAGCACTGCCAAGTGTTTCCACAGCAGGGAGATGGCGGATAACGGCACACTGTTTTGCCATGCGCTCGACACCAAGGCTTAGCATGATGGTGACAAGAGCGGGCAGGCTTTCCGGAATGGCTGCGACGCCAAGACTGACGGAAGTCATAAACATATCAAAAACCGGCTGGTTTTTCTGCAATCCCAGAAAAAATAGAATGGCACAAATAATCAGGGCCAGGATGCCAAGCACTTTTCCTGTATGATTGAGGCGCCTGGTAAGAGGTGTCTGCGGTGCCTGTTCGTGTGAAAGCATACCGGCGATTTTCCCAATTTGCGTATTCATACCGGTTTCTGTAACACAGAACAGCCCATTTCCGGTCGTAATCATTGTGCCCGAAAATACCATATTGAGCTGGTCGCCGAGTGAAAGATTTTCCATATGCAGCGAGTCGGAAGTTTTTTCGATGCTTCCCGTTTCGCCGGTAAGGGCGGATTCATTTGCCGACAGATTGTGCGTAAGGAGAAGTCTGCCATCGGCGGGAACAAGACAGCCGGTGTCAAGATAGACTAAATCTCCCGGTACAAGTTCCGGAGAAGATATGGTCTGGCGTTTTCCATCTCTTAGTACCTGACATTGTGGCGTTTGCAGAGAACGAAGGTGAGCCAGCGAATGTTCTGCCTTTTTCTCCTGATAAATGCCAAGCAGAGCATTTAGTATAACGATTGCCAGAATGATTAAAGGGTCGGTCAGATTCATTTCTCCCTGTGCATAAGAAGCAAAAAAAGAAATGCCGGCAGCTGCCAGTAAAGTAAGAATCATAAAATCTTTAAACTGCGCTGCAAACTGACGGAAAAATCCGGGACCTTTTTCGCTTTGCAATTCATTTTTTCCATAATGTCTCTGGCGTTTGATAACTTCTTTTTGGGATAAGCCCCGGTCTTTGAAACGGTTGAGTTTATCCATTACTTCCTGTGATTCCATTTGATACCAGTTCATACTTACCTCCAAAATATTTGACTGTTTTTGTCGAAAGGACTCTCCTCTTTTCCCTTATTTGCATAAAATAGAATAAGGAAGTGGCAGGAGGAGCTTGTGTTTGTTGTTTGCTTATTGGCGTTGTCGGTGAGCCTTGACACGCTGGGGATTGGTATGGCATATGCAATGTCGGGCATTTGCATACCCAAACGAATCCGGTTATTTATTGCGTTATTAAATGGCGTGCTGACAGCGGTTGCACTTTTTGCGGGTTCGACATGCCTTGCGGGGCTGCCGGAACCTTGTTTTCGCCTTATTGGCGGCGGAATTTTGATTTTGCTTGGCGCAAAAACGTGCATCCGTGTGTTGCAAAACAAAGGGGAAGTACAGTATGACAAAGATAATTCCCGAAGCATTGATATAAAAGAAGGCAGTGCGTTGGGAAGTGCCCTTGCGCTTGATTCGGTGAGTGCAGCACTTAGTCTGGTCGGTCAGGGAACCATAATCTGGTTGTTTCCTGTATGTACCGCTTTTTTATGTGGAGCCTTTTTGTGGATTGGCGGGCAGAGAATATACCACGTGCGCCGTCTAAACGGAATCAGTGGCATACTTCTTATTCTTCTTGGTTTGTTCCGCGTGCTGCCCGTTTTTTTCTAATAGCATTGAGGGCGAAAATTACTAATAGGACAATACCTGTATAAAAAATAACATGCTTGTATTTGTCAAAATAATGAAAGAACAAATCCTTGTATTGGTAAAAATAATAGCCAAGTCCGGTTAATACCGTGTTCCATGTAACAATGCCGATGGCAGAATACAAAAGATAACGGCTGATATTCTGCCCCATGGCACCCGCGACAAAGCCGATATAGGTGCGGCACAGAGGAATCACGCGGCTGATTAGAACGGCACTTTTTTCGTGATTGCCAAAGACACGGTAGGAGGTTAGGATTGGTTTCTCCATAGAAGAAAAACGTTTCATAATGCGTTCCAACAGTGGAGAACCGCCAAACCTGCCAATGCCATACGGAATCAGTGCCCCAATCAGTCCTGCTCCCGTCGCCAAAAGGACAAGATATGGAAAAAACAACCCCTGCCCGGCAGCCATAACACCCGCCAGTGGCAGAATAATCTCACTCGAAACAGGAAAACAGGCATATTCCAACATAATCAGCACAAACATAGCCCAAATGCCATAGCTCTGTAAAAACGACTCAATCCAATCCATTCATCATGACCTCAGTATGATTGTTACAGTGTATGAGGTGATAGTCGGAATTATGCGCTAGACCTCGCAGATAAATGAACCAAAGCATTGAGGGGGAGATATTTGAATGATGAGCTTGTGACAAATGTTTGCTGCCAGTTTCTTTGGATTCCAATAATTCCGTAGAAAAACTTTGTGACTCGTGGGTTTGAGTACGTCGGTATGTGGCACTGGTAGTTACAGTGCCCATACCGCTACGCACTCAACTAGTGAGAACGCCCACGAGACACAAAGTTTTTCTACGTAATTACAGAAAACAAAAAAAGTGCCAACGAATATTTGTCACAAACCTCTCCTATCACAGTCCTTGACAAAGGATTTTAGTGTTGGTATTATAAAATAGTATGCTTGCGTACATTTTGACACAAATAGGAGGTAGATTTGAAGAAGAAAATCAGCTTATTCGTTTTGTTGTTTCTCTTAGTATTGACAGCGAATTTTCAGACAACAAATGCGGCAGCAAAGAAAAACACATATAAGATAAAAGTAAACAAATTAAAGAATACGGTGACGGTATACCGTCATACGAAAAAAGGAAAGTACAAACCATATAAAGCATTTGTCTGTTCATCGGGCAAAGCGACACCGGTCGGCACTTTTTCTTTGGGAGAAAAATACCGGTGGCATGCACTGATGGGACCGTCTTACGGTCAGTATTGTACAAGAATTTATGGAAGTTTTTTGTTTCATTCGGTATGGTATTATCAGCCAAAGAAGAATACACAGTCCTATGCTCAGTTTAATCGGTTGGGAACGATGGCATCTCATGGATGTATCCGCTTGACGGCGGCAGACAGCAAATGGATTTATGATAATTGTCCATCCGGCACAAAAGTAGTAATTTACAATTCGCCAAAGGCAGGACCGCTTGGAAAGCCGAAGGCACAGAAGTTATCCGGGCATATGGGATGGGATCCGACTGATCCGGATATTCATAATCCATATTTGATTAAGGTAAAGAGTATCAAGCTGAGTACTACGAAAAAGACATTGAAAATTGGTGGTAAAAAGAAGGATGCGAAGTTTACGCTTCGGGTAAAAAAGATTTTACCGAAAAAAGCGATGATCAAGAAGGTGAAATACACTTCTTCCAATAAAAAGATTGCAACTGTCAATCAAAAAGGTGTCGTAAAAGCAAAGAAAAAGGGAACTTGTAAAATTTTTGTGGAGACAACCGATGGCAGTAAAATAAAAAAGGTATGTAAGATTACAGTGAAGCAGGTGGAAAAGAAACCGGTTGTTGTGCCAACCCCGACACCGGCAGTTACACCGACGCCAACACCGACCCTTACACCAACGCCGTCACAAACGGCAGAACCAACACCGACATCAACGCCGGAATCGGCATTAAATGAGTGACAATAAGAAAAGAGGTAAAAAAATGAGTCAGAGTTATAATCCAAAAGAAATTGAAAAAAAATGGCAGAAAGTCTGGGAAGACGAAAAAGCTTTTCAGGCAACTAATGATTTCAGCAAGCCCAAATATTATGCCCTTGTTGAATTTCCATATCCATCCGGACAGGGACTTCATGTAGGACATCCGCGTCCGTATACGGCACTTGATATCGTAGCACGTAAAAGAAGAATGCAGGGCTACAACGTACTTTATCCGATGGGATGGGATGCGTTTGGTCTTCCGACAGAAAACTATGCAATTAAAAATAAAGTACATCCAAAGGAAGTAACGAAGAAGAATGTTGCAAGATTTAAAGCACAGCTTCAGGCACTTGGCTATTCCTTTGACTGGGATCGCGAAATTAACACAACAGATCCCAATTACTACAAATGGACCCAGTGGATTTTCCTGAAATTATTCAAAGCAGGACTTGCTTACAAGACAGAGATGCCGATTAACTGGTGTACTTCCTGTAAATGCGGTCTTGCCAATGAGGAAGTTGTAAACGGTGTGTGTGAGCGCTGTGGAAGTCCGGTTATCCGTAAGGTAAAGAGCCAGTGGATGCTTAAAATCACGGCATATGCAGATAAATTGATTGATGATTTGGATGGACTTGACTATATTGAGAGAGTTAAAGTTTCACAGAAAAACTGGATTGGACGTTCTCATGGTGCAGAAGTAGACTTCCAGATTAAAGACAAAGAAGAAAAGCTCCGCATTTACACGACACGTCCGGATACTTTGTTTGGTGTAACTTACATGGTAGTATCTCCGGAACATCCATATCTGGATAAGTACAAAGATGAGATTAAAAACTGGGATGAGATTGTAGCCTACCGTGAGATGGCAGCAAGAAAATCCGATTTTGAGAGAACCGAGTTAGCAAAAGATAAAACAGGTGTAGCAATTGACGGACTTTCGGCAATTAATCCGGTAAATGGTGAGGAAATTCCAATCTGGGTATCTGATTATGTATTGATGAGCTATGGAACCGGAGCGATTATGGCGGTACCGGCACATGATACCCGTGACTGGGAATTTGCCAAGAAATTCAATTTGCCGATTCATGAAGTAATTGAAGGCGGTGACGTGGAAAAAGAGGCCTTCACGGATGTTGCTACGGGAACTCTTGTGAATTCCGGATTTTTAACCGGTAAATCTGTAGAAGAGGCAAAGAAAGAAATTATTGCCTGGTTAGAGGATAAGAAAGTGGGAACGGCAAAGAAAAACTTCAAACTGCGTGACTGGGTATTTTCCAGACAGCGTTACTGGGGTGAGCCGATTCCGATTGTAAAATGTGAAAAATGTGGTTATGTACCGATTCCTGAAGAAGAACTTCCGCTTCGTCTGCCGGAGGTAGACAACTATGAACCAACGGATAACGGGGAATCTCCAATTTCCAAAATCCGTTCCTGGGTTGAGACAACTTGTCCATGCTGTGGCGGAAAAGCAGAGCGTGAGACAGATACAATGCCTCAGTGGGCTGGTTCTTCGTGGTACTTCCTGCGTTATATTGACCCAACAAATGATGAGGCACTTGCCAGCAAAGAGGCATTGAAATACTGGCTGCCGGTTGACTGGTACAATGGTGGTATGGAGCATACGACCCTTCACCTTTTGTATTCCCGTTTCTGGCATAAGTTCTTATATGACCAGGGCGTAGTACCGACCAAAGAGCCATATCAGAGGAGAACATCCCATGGTATGATTCTTGGTGAAAATGGCGAGAAGATGAGCAAATCCCGTGGTAATGTTGTAAACCCGGATGATATTGTAAATGTATACGGTGCTGATACACTCCGCACCTACGAAATGTTTATTGGTGCGTTTGATGCCGCTGCTGCATGGTCAGAAGATGGAGTAAAAGGCTGCCGCCGTTTCTTAGAGCGTGTATGGAAGTTAAAAGATATGGTGACAGATGAAGAAGGCTATTCCGCTGACTTGGAGACAAAAATGCATCAGACCATTAAGAAAGTAAGTAACGATTTTGAAACCTTGAAGTACAATACAGCAATTGCTGCCATGATGGCATTGATTAATGACTTCTACAAAAAAGGTTCCGTTACAAGAGACGAGTTTAAGACACTTCTTGTACTTTTGAATCCGGTTGCACCACATATTACAGAGGAATTGTGGAATGAGAAAAATTACGGTGGTTATTTGTTCCAGACAAGCTGGCCGGAATTTGATGAGGCAAAAACGGTAGAGGCTGTACAGGAAATTGGTGTACAGGTCAACGGTAAAGTACGTGCGACCGTTAAAATTGCCATTGATGCAGCGAAAGAAGATGCGTTGGCTGCCGGACGGGAAGCGATTGCTGATAAGCTTGCCGGCAAACAGATTGTAAAAGAAATTTATGTACCGGGACGTATTTTGAATTTCGTTGTAAAATAAGTAATTGCAAATGATTTGGAGGTGCAAAAAAATGCCTAAGGTAAGTGTCATAATTCCTTATTTCAAGGGACAGGCATATTTGGAAGAATGTGTTCAGAGTATTGAAGAACAAAAGATAGAAGACTTAGAAATTATTGTTGTCAATGATAAAGACGGTCATGAAGTGCCGGATTCCGTAAAAGAGAATCCGCACGTCAAAGTATTTTTGGCAATGGATGAATTGCCGGAAGACGTCATTCGGGCTAATGAGGAGACGGCAGCAGCGTGGCGCGAGCAGAAAATCCACGAGAGAGTGGAGAAACGCTTAGATAGCGCAGAACGCCGCCGTGAGCAGGCCAGGGAAATGGAGAAAAAAGGAGATTCCATCAGCCTCTACACAGATAAAGAACTGCATCCGAGTGAGGAAGATTTGCTTGATGAGTATGAAGAAAAAATCGGGCAGGTATATCCGTTTGGCGTTTCTTTCTGCCGTAACATCGGTTTAGAGAAAGCGACAGGAGAGTACGTTTATTTCATTGACTGTGACGATTACCTGATGGATGGAGCACTGAAACGGCTGCTTGATTTGGCAGAAGAGAAACAGGCAGTTATGACAACCGGTAATAAATACAGTTCTTGGTTTAAACCGGTGAATTTTGATTTTGAAAAAGCAAAACAGGAAACCTTTATTGAGGGCGTAAAACCGTTGGAAGGACAGACGATCCGCGACCGTTTTGTGGAAATGTATTCGGTGCAGCACTTTTTAATCCGCAGGGATTTTGTGATGGAGCATGAACTTTCGTTTGATACAACGACACGTTTTTACAGTGATATGACGTTTTGCGTGAAATTGTTGAAACTGGCATCAGGTAAAATGTGGGTTGATGGTGACAGTCTGTATATCTGGCGTCACCGCAACGACCAGATTCATCTGCCGGCACTCTGCCAGAAAAAGCGTGGACACCGCAGCGGTGAATTTTTGGATGCCTATGATAAATGTCTGCATATTATTAAACCGGAAGATAAAGACCTTCGTTTTGCACTGGACCATTATTTGATGAATTTCTTCTGGCGTAAGTATCCGGCACGAATTTTGAGAGAAAATGCGCCGAAGTTTGCGAAAGCAATGGCAAATATGCCGGAATGGAAAAACGTAATTAAAGAGTATGGTATATTCCAGCGGTTGCAGTTGTCAATTACCCGCAAGGGGAAATTGCGTATGGCAAAACCGGTTATGAAATTCAATAAGTGGCGCAAAAAGAAAAAAGGTTTGATTGGAAGCCGTATTCAGTGGTACCGTGTGCTGGAACGCCACATTTTCAAGAAAATGCCACTGCGCCATGACTGGGTATTTATCGAGAGTTTCTTCGGAAAGAGTTACTCCGACAGCCCGAAATACCTGTATGAGTATCTGCAAAAGACCAGAGGGGACAAGTACCGTTATATTTGGGTATTAAACAACAAATCCGAAGCACTTGCAAAAACCGGAAAACATACGAGAGTAAAGATGAACAGTCTTCGTTATGTGTATTACGCATCCCGTTGTGGATATCGTATTTTCAACGTGCGTCAGCCTGCTTGGAATAAAAAGCGTCCGGGTGTTGTTTTCCTGGAAACATGGCATGGTACACCGCTTAAGAAACTGGCATTTGATATGGATGATATTACATCTGCAAGTCAGAATCATAAGACATTGTTTTACAAACACGGCCGTGAGTGGAATTATTTGATTTCAGCCAACCGTTTTTCAACGGATGTGTTTGAGCGTGCGTTTGTTTATGACAGAGATAAGATTTTGGAATATGGTTATCCGAGAAATGATATTCTATATGCGGATAACAAAGAAGAAATTGCTGCCGAAGTGAAGAAAGAACTTGGTATTCCGGAAGGAAAACGAGTAATTTTGTATGCGCCAACCTGGCGTGATAACCAGTTCTATGACCGCGGTAAATATAAGTTTACGCTTGCTCTTGATTTAGGCAGACTGCAAAAAGAATTTGGCGGGGACAGTGTTGTACTTTTGCGTACACATTACTACATTGCCGATATTTTGGATTTGACCGAGTACGAAGGATTTGTTTATAACGGAAGCCAGTACGAAGATGTATCTCGTCTGTATCTGGCATCGGATATTTGTATTACCGATTATTCTTCTGTATTCTTTGACTTTGCAAACTTAAAGCGTCCGATTTTGTTCTACGCATATGACTTTGATGAGTATGCAGATGAAATCCGAGGCATGTATATGGATATGGAGAAAGAACTTCCGGGTCCGATTCTCCGCACCAACGATGCCGTTGTCGATGCTTTGCATCATATGGATGCGATTGAGGAAACTTACAAAGAGCGCTACGAAGAATTTTACGAGAGATTTTGCAGCGTGGATGATGGACATGCTTCTGAGCGCGTGATTGAAAAAGTGTTTGGCGAGCGTGAAAACGGTACATTGGATACAGAGCAGTAAGTAAGCTACAAGGAGGAACAACGTGCGTAAAGGAATTTATCATTTGGTAAAACAGATTGTCGTTTTGTTTTATTACTTAATGTGCAATCTGTGCCCGGTAAAACAAAATCGCATTGTTTTTGACAGCAGCCTTGGAAAAAGTTATTCCGGAAATCCGAAACACATTTACGAATATCTCATGGCAAATGGATATGATTTGAATTGGGATTGTATTTGGTTTTACGAGAATGAAAAGTATAATATTCCGGGGATGAGCAGACAGGTCCGCTATGGGCGTCTGCGCTATCTGTACTACATGGCGACGGCGAAAGTGTGGGTGTTTGATACAAGACAGCCGGAGTTTTTGCTGCGCCGCAAGGGAACCTATTATATTCAGACATGGCACGGAACGCCGCTCAAAAAACTGGCACTGGATATGGAAGATGTATTCATGGTGGGTGAGAGCGACATTGATTCCTACAAAGAACATTTTACGAAAAACGTTCATACATGGGATTTTTTGATATCCCAGAACCCATTTTCATCGGAGACATTTCGGCGGGCATTTGATTTCCATCGAGAAATGTTAGAATACGGATATCCGCGAAATGATATATTGTTCCGGGAAAACACGACAGAGGGAATCCGAAGTTTTAAGAGAAAACTGGGACTTCCGGAGGATAAAAAGATTATTCTGTATGCACCAACATGGCGAGATGACGAATTTTCAGAAGATGACAAATACGAGTTCCGCCCACAGATTTCTTTTGAAAAACTGCAAAAAGAACTGGGCGATGAGTACATTATGATTGTCAAATATCATTATCTGATTATGGATGCGATTGACTGGTCGCCGTATGAAGGATTTATTTATCATTTTGACCAAAGCCGCGATATTGCAGAGTTGTTTTTGGTGTCCGATATACTAATTACGGATTATTCTTCCGTAATGTTTGATTATAGTATTTTGAATCGTCCGATGTTTTTCTTTGCCTACGATTTTTATAAATACAAAAATGAACTTCGTGGATTTTATTTCAGTTACAGCAAAGAGATGCCGGGACCAATTTCAACAACGACGGATGAGCTGATTGAGGATATCCACTCGTATGATTATTCGGTTTATGCAGAGCGGTATGAAAAGTTCAAGAAAAAATATAATTCCATCGATGATGGCAGGGCGGCAAGCCGGGTTTTACATTTGATGAAGCAGTTGATTCCGAGCAAACGAATAGACGTTTATTATGAGTAATTGCAGCAAAGGAGGCATTTTGTAATGGAAACAATTAAGAGTTTTACCGTAGACCACAAAAGACTTCTGCCGGGAGTTTATGTAAGCAGAAAAGACAGTACCGGACATGATGTGGTGACAACATTTGATATCCGTATGACAAGACCGAATTTTGAACCGGTGATGAATACGGCTGAGATTCATACGTTGGAACATCTGGGGGCAACTTTTTTGCGGAATCACGAAGAATGGGGCGATAAGATTATTTATTTTGGTCCGATGGGATGCCGTACCGGTTTTTATCTTTTGCTTGCCGGTGACTATGAATCGGAAGATATTATCTCACTGCTCCGTGAAATGTTTGAGTTTGTCTGCCATTTTGAGGGTGAGATTCCGGGAGCAGCACCGGAGGCGTGTGGCAATTATTTGGACCAGAATCTGCCGATGGCAAAATATCTCGCAGAAAAATATTTAGACCATGTTTTAACCGGAATTACGCCGGACCGATTGAAATATTAATCAGATGATAGAAAAAAAGGAATAGGCTTCGCATCTTGCGCATAGGATATACAGGAAATGTAGTTCGTTTGTTTGAAGGCGGGGTCTGAGATGATGAAATGGGATAGCCGAATGCATAATACAAGAAGTGTACAGGTATTAAAGGTGGCAATCCCATTTTTTGATGTATCGGAGGGAGAGCTCATTGATGTAGAGGGATTGCTTCAGGCAATTCATCCCTTGACCTGTGGCAGAGAGCGGAAGATGATGGATTCTGTGATGTCTTTTTTTCAGATGCGGCATATGATGGATTTGTTTCGCATGATGAGTGAAGTGCAGAAGGCAAATGAGGCATCGGGGGCAGAGGGCACGGAAAATCCATTTGAAATGTTAAAGATGCTTATGCCGGAGGAGAGTCAAAAGGATTTTGAAATGATTTCTTCTATGATGGAAATGATGCAGGCAGCTTCTGTGGAACAGCCCGAACAAGCGGAAAATGAGGGAGAGGAAGAAGAAAATGAGCACATCGATGTTTGACGAGTATGACATTTTTAAAACAATGCATCCGGTAAAATTGCAGGTTATGAAGGAACTGGCTGAGAATATGCAGGGTAAAAGCATGAAAGATGCGGCACCGCTTTTGATGGCGGCAACGACAAAGCTGAAAAATCATAATTTATCTTTTTCACCGGAGGAATCGAAAGTTTTGCTTGAAATTCTGACTAGAAACATGAGTCCGCAGGAGAAAGCGAAGGTGGAAATGATGAAAAATGTTGTGGCAAGGCAGAAGAAAAAGTAAGAAAGGAAAGGGCATAAAACAGAACATGAATTGACCTTTTTGGCGCCACATCGTGAAATTGCAACCCGAGGTATGACTTTGGCTTGGTGACCGCTATCTGGTGGCTCCTGTCATGGACGAGACCGGTGAAGTGACGTATTACCTTCCACAGGGACAGTGGAAAAATTATTTCACCGGCGAAACCAGACAGGGCGCACTTTGGATAACGGAAACGGTTGATTATTTTACCATTCCGCTCTGGGAAAGGGTGACTTCGGATTGAAAGAAAATATCTTTTACCGAAGTACCAATCCATAAGGAATAGGTACCTTCGTTTATCACAAAGGTTTGATTTTTACAGTTATAGGTGGCAAAGTCCTTTTTTTCTAGGCAGAGGGAAACATGTTTTGTTTCCTGTGGGGCGAGTGCCACCTTTTTAAATGCCCTCAATTGTTTTTTTGGCTGCCCTTCTTCCGGGATGCCGACATAGAGCTGTATGGTTTGTGCACCTGCTCTGTTTCCGGTGTTCGTAATCCGGCAGTGGCAGCAAACAGTTTCATCGTCGGTTTTCTCAACAGAAAAATCATGCAAATCAAAGGTTGTGTAGCTAAGACCGTATCCAAATGGGAAGAGAACCGGAATTTCCTCGGTTTCATAATAGCGGTAGCCAACCATTAACTTTTCTGTGTATTCCACATGACGTTGACCGGAATTATCCACTGTACCCGGATAGGATTTGAATTTTTCGGTCGGTGTATCACAAAGGCGAACCGGATAGGTTTCCGCCAAGTGTCCGGATGGATTTACCTCGCCAAATAGAATCCGTGCTAAAGCAAGTCCGCCATGCATGCCGCAGTAGCTTGTCTGAATCAGTGAGTTTACTTCTTTTATCCATGGCATTTCAACCGGACCGCCGTTGATCAGTACCACGGTGAGATTTTTACATTTTTCTGTCAAAGCCTCAATCACTTCGTTTTGTCCATATGGAAGTGTCATGTCCGGGCGGTCAAATCCTTCGACGTCATAAGCGTGGTTTAATCCACCGATGAAGATGACTTCATCGTAGGACGAGCAGGCATCCAGTGCCTCTTTCAAATACTTTTCGCGAATCGGACGGATTTCTTTGTCAAACTGTTCTTTTCCGCGGTCTGTTGTATAATCTACATCCAGACTTTCTGCCTGCCAGTCGACTTCACCGGCTACATGTTTTTCGTTATCCACGTAATAACCCGGCAGCCAGTCAATCTGTGCATCACCGCCGAGCACCATACGCATGCCAAGCAGTGGCGAAATATCATAAAGTGCTTTGATTTCCGCACTTCCGCCGCCGGCAGCATGTGTTCTTTTGGCGTTATCGCCGAGGACAAGAATTTTCTTTGTTTCCTTGGAAAGCGGGAGATGTGCCGTGTCATTTTTTAACAGGACAATTCCTTCTTCCGCAATCTGCTGAATGGTTTGCTGATGGTCTTTTGTGTTTGTGCAGCCTTTATTTCTGGTTTTGTCACCGAGCTTAATCCGCTCCATCATTGTTAAAATCCGCTCAATCCGCTTGTCAATTACGGATTCGTCGATTTTTCCGGATTTTACTTTTTCAAGAAGTGGATTTGCTAACTTATAATCGTCAAAATCCGGTGTGACGGACATTTCCATATCAACCCCGTTTAGAGCGGTTTTTTCCGTGTTGTGTACGCCGCCCCAGTCAGAAATTGTAACCCCATCATAGTGCCATAAATCACGCAGAATCTTTTTTAAAAGCGTTGCATTTTCACAGCAAAATTCGCCGTCATATTTATTGTAGGCACCCATCACACTATACGAGCCACCTTCCATTAATGCATCATAAAATGCCGGCAGATATAATTCAAAAAGTGTTTTGTCATCGACTTTGGTATCGACACTTAATCGGTCACACTCCTGATTATTCAGGGCAAAATGTTTCACACAAGCAGCTACATCCTGTGACTGGATTCCCTGCACCAAAGGAACTGCCATACGTCCGGTAAGGTGTGGATCCTCGCTCATATATTCAAAGTTTCTTCCACACAGAGGAGTCCGTTTGATGTTGATGCCGGGTGCTAAAATGACATCTTTTCCTCGTCCGCGTGCCTCATCCCCTAACACTTCGCCAAATTTACGGGCAAGGTTAGGATTCCACGTGGTGCAAAGACACGTATTGCTCGGCAGCCAGCTTACGAAATCCGTTGTATCATCAATTGGTGTCCAACTGTCATTTTCAAATTCCTGACGAACTCCGCTTGGTCCATCTGACATAACAAGCGAAGGAATATTAAGTCGTTTTACTGCACCGGAACGAAAAAGTCCGGCGGCATGAATCATCGCTATTTTTTCTTCCAGAGTGAGTTTGGAAATGATGTTTTTCTGGTTCATGAAATACCTCCTTTTTACTTGTAAAATCGTCCAAAACATCTTGAGATTAGTATAGCATAGGTGGTGGTTTTTTGGAAGTTCCGTAAAATGTCTCAAATAAATTTGCACCTCTTGTGCCGCTTTCGCTTATCAAACACGCAGGGGTATCGGCATGTAAACTACAATTTGCCGAAAGCGTTGCAATTGTTACTTTCATGAGGTTTGATGTTGTGGTAAAATGAGGGGGAATCAGGTGTAGTTTAGTTATACAGAAGGAGAGGGTATTTATGATTGAAAAATGGGATGCATACGATAAATATTTTAATAAGATTGCCGATGGTTCGCTTATAAGAGGAGAAGTTATTCCAGATGGGGTGTATCATTTGGTAGGGGAAATTATTGTGAAACATACGGATGGTACATATTTACTCATGCAGAGGGATTATAAGAAACAATTTGGTGGGAAATGGGAATTGACAGCGGGTGGCTCGGCATTACAGGGAGAATCGCCGTTAGAATGTGCAATTAGAGAGTTAAGAGAAGAGACAGGAATTGTTTGTTCAGACTTAAAAGAGTTAAAAAGGGTTGTTCATGATGGGCACCATTCGCTTTTTGTGGAATACTTATGTGTTACCAAATGTGATAAAAATTCTATTGTCTTGCAAGAAGGAGAAACTGTTGATTATAAGTGGGTAAATCGAGAGGATATTTTAAAAATGGGAGAAGATACATTAGCTTCATCAAGGGCGTTAGAATGCATGATGCATGATGAGGTGTAACTATGGCAGAATATAGATATAAAAATTCGGAGGATTTAGACGATGAATAGTAAAGAAAAAGACGAATATGTGAATCAGACAATGGAGAGAATGACATCGATGGAGCCATATTATTGTAATCCATTTGATAATCCAAAGGAATTGAAGGAGAGAGCAAGTGATTTGTTGAAGCAATTGAATTCTTTGGGGGATAATGCTCAGGAAGAAAAAGAAAGTATTATGCGGCAGTTGTTTGGAACTTACAATAAGCTTGCATTTCCGGGTGATGGTTTTAAGTGCGATTATGGATTTAATATTCATTTTCATGGACTTGCAGTTATCAATTACAACGTGGTGATGTTAGATACTTCACCAATCAACATAGGAGCGGGTGCGTTTATTGCTCCCGGTGTATGTCTGGCGTGTTCCGGACATGCGATTCATCCATCGCAGAGAAACCGCATGTTGACAAGTGCGCCGATAACGCTTGGAGAAAATGTTTGGCTCGGTGCTAATGTGACGGTTGTAGGCGGTGTTTCAATTGGTGATGGAAGTGTTATTGGAGCTGGCAGTGTAGTGACAAAAGATATTCCGGCAGGAGTAATTGCGGCAGGTTCCCCTTGTAAAGTGATACGTGAGATTACCGAAGATGACTTACTTGAGGAAATACAATAGCGAAAATGCCAAAACGCCGAAAAATAAAATGCCAAAACGCCGAAAAATAAATTGCCAAAACGCCGAAAAATGATATAATTTTATTGGAGGTGGCTAATTATGAGAGAATATAGACCACGTATTGTGGATGAAATATTAAAAGATAAGCTTGAGGCAAAAGGAGCAGTTGTTATTGAAGGACCCAAATGGTGCGGAAAAACGACGACGGCAATGCAGATTGCTCGTAGTGTCTTAAGAATGGATGAGCCGAGCAAACGAGAAACGAATATTCAGATGTCTGAGATTGCTCCAGAAAGGTTATTAAAAGGTGACACTCCAAGATTGATTGATGAATGGCAAATTGCTCCAAAACTGTGGGACGCTACAAGGTACGAGGTGGATACAAGAGGTGAGGAGGGGCAATTTATTCTGACTGGCTCAGCAGTGCCGGTAGATTCAAAGGATATAACACATTCGGGGACGGGACGTTTTACATGGCTGACAATGAGACCGATGTCATTATACGAATCAGCCGATTCCACGGGACAAGTGAGTTTGAAAGATTTATTTGATAAACCAGACAGCCTAGAAGGAGAAAATAATTTAAATATAGATAAATTGGCATTTTTGATTTGCAGAGGGGGATGGCCTCATGCTGTTGGAATGAGAGAAAAGATTGCATTAGCACAAGCAGAGGATTATTATGAGGCTGTTATAAAATCAGATATTAATAGGGCAGATGGCGTGAGCAAAAATCCTGAAAGAGTAAAGAGATTGTTGAGGTCTTTGGCAAGAAATCAAGGTGCACAAATTGCAAATACAATGTTGAAAAATGATATTGTATCAAATGATACAGAATCATTAAATGAGGATACTATTGCGTCATATTTAAATGCATTGAAAAAGATTTTTGTGATTGAAGATATGCCAGCTTGGAATCCCAATTTAAGATCCAAAACATCCATTCGTTCATCGGATACAAGATATTTTGTGGATCCCTCAATTGCAGTATCTGCGTTGGGGGCTGGACCGCAGGACTTAATAAATGATTTAAATACCATGGGATTGTTATTTGAAACATTGTGTGTTAGGGATCTTCGCGTTTATGCAGAAAAAATAGGTGGCAGTGTCTTGCATTATAGAGACAAATCAGGATTGGAATGTGACACGGTAATTCATCTTAAAAATGGTCGATATGGATTGGCTGAAATAAAATTAGGTGGTCAAAAACTTATTGAGGAGGGAGCAGCTAATTTAAAGGCGTTATCTAACAAAATTGACACTTCCAAAATGCTGGCACCGTCATTTTTAATGATAATTATAGGTGTAGGCGAGTTTGCATACAAAAGAGAAGATGGTATCTTTATAGTACCAATCGGATGTTTAAAGGATTGATGCCTTATGCGAAAGGAGAGGTTATGAATATTACCGTATATCTTGGAGCCAGCAAAGGAAACGACAACACACTTGCAAATGCAGTGAGAGAACTTGGCACATGGATTGGAGAAAGTGGAAATTCGCTTGTTTACGGAGGCTCTAAATCCGGGCTGATGGGTGAGATTGCAGAAAGTGTGCTGCGTGCAGGGGGGAAGGTTACCGGTGTGGAACCACAGTTTTTTATTGATGCAGGTTTTTTGTACGAAGATGTTACAAATCTAATTGTGACAAAGGATATGTCAGAACGAAAGGCGAAGATGATTGAACTGGGAGATGCATTTATTGCATTTCCTGGCGGCACCGGTACATTGGAAGAAATCGCGGAAATTATGTCGAAAGTGTCGTTAGGACACTTGGATGCTCCGTGTATTCTTTATAATCTTAACGGTTATTATGACAGTTTAAGGGATTTACTTCGGCATATGATTGAGAAAGATTTATCAACCGAGGAGAGGCAGCAGGGAATTTATTTTGCTGAAAATCTTGAGCAGATTAAGGAGATTTTTTTGAAGGAATAATCAGTAAAAAACATTTGACAATTAAAAAAATTACAAATATAATACTTTATTGAACGAGTAGCAAAATTGCGTAAATCCAATTTTGCTGCTCTTTTTTTTTGCAGAAAAAAGGAGGATTGACATGACTGAAAATAACAAAATGAGGGAAATGCCGGTTTATAAACTTATGATTCAAATGGGGATTCCAATGATTTTATCGATGGCATTGCAGGCGGTTTATAATATCGTGGACAGTGCTTTTGTTGGCAATATGAAGGAGGGGAGCGAGGCTGCGCTGAATGCTCTTACACTTGTGTTTCCGGTGCAGATGCTTATGGTTGCAATTGCAATTGGAACCGGAGTGGGAACGAATGCGCTTCTTGCAAGAACGCTTGGACAGGGAGATTCTAAAAAGGCGGCAATGGTTGCAGGAAACAGTTTGTTTCTGGGTGTGATTATTTATGTGATTTGTTTTTTGTTTGGAATTGTTGGGGTGAATGCATATATTTCATCACAGACAGCGAATCCGGAAGTGCTTTCTATGGGAACCAGTTACCTTAAAATCTGCTGCGTGCTTTCTTTTGGAATTGTTTTCTTTTCCTTGTTTGAAAAATTACTGCAGGCGACGGGGCGCTCACTGTATTCTACGATTGGTCAGGTGGCAGGTGCGGTAATCAATATCATTCTTGACCCGATTATGATTTATGGTATTGGACCAGTTCCGAAAATGGGTGTGGAGGGAGCCGCTTATGCAACGGTAATTGGACAGATTTTTTCGGCTGTACTGCTGTTTGTTTTTCATATCAAATTAAATAAAGAATTTGAACATGGATTCAAGTATATGAAGCCGGATGGTAAAATTATAAAAGAAATTTATGCAATCGGTCTTCCGGCAATTATTGCACAGGCACTTATGTCCATTATGGTATATGTGATGAACCTAATATTGAAATTTGATGCTTCTGCACAGACTGCATATGGGCTTTTCTATAAAGTGCAGCAATTTGTTTTGTTCCTTGCTTTTGGCTTGAGGGATGCGATTACGCCGATTCTTGCATTTGCTTATGGAATGCGAAGTAAAAAAAGAATTCAGGACGGAATGAAATATGGTATTATTTTTACGATTGGCTTGATGATTTTAGGGATTTTTATTACAGAAGTTTTTTCGGGACAATTTGCTGCCTTGTTTAACGCCGGTTCATCCAGAGAGTATTTTGTCGGAGCCATGAGAATTATTTCCATCAGTTTTCTTTTTGCGGGAATTAATGTTGCATATCAGGGAATTTATCAGGCGTTAGATGGGGGAATGGAATCGCTTGTTATTTCACTTCTCAGGCAGATGATTATTATTTTACCGTTAGCAGAAATTTTTTCTATTTTAGTAAAAAATGGGCAGGCTGGGGTGTCACTTATTTGGTGGGCATTTCCGATTACAGAATTTGCAGCATGTTTGTTAGGTTGCGTATTTTTAAGGAGAATCCGAAAAAACAAAGTGGAATCTTTGCAGTGAGGTTAGCGTAAAAAAACTTTCGGAAAAATAAATATTGAAAAAGGCAGCTCCTTTGTATAAAGTTTTAAGTGCCGAAACAAAAAACGCAAAATAGCACGTGCGATTGAACGCTTGACGATGGATGTGCAGTCGGAAGACGATGACTACCTTGATTATTTGATTACCGTTGATATTTTTTCGGAAGGAACCGATATTGTTGAAGTAAATCAAGTAATTATGCTTCGCCCAACTCAATCGCCGATCGTATTTATTCAGCAGTTGGGGCGTGGCCTCCGAAAAGCAGAGGGGAAGGAATATGTTGTAATTCTCGATTTTATTGGAAATTATAAAAATAATTTCATGATTCCAATTGCACTATTCGGAGACAGAAGTTACAATAAAGATAATATCTGAAGATATTTGAGGGAAGGCAGCCGCGTTATTCCCGGTGCAAGTACGATTCATTTTGATTCAATACGCAGGAAATTATTATCATTTTTTGAAAATGATTGATAAGGAGTATAGCGGAGAAATGACGGACAGGGAAGAAATTCGAAGATATAGTGAAGTATCACAAAAAAGAAGATATTGCAAAGAGTACAATGTATGATGACAAAGGAAGATTTCTTCCCATTATGAATTTTCAACTTCAAATGAGTCATCCGGTGAGAGAAGATATTTATCAGTATTTTGTGAATGAATAGAGGTACGAAATGAAGACGATACATGTAGTGGCGGTGGTTATAGAAGCTGTCGATGAACAAGGAAAAGAAATACTTTTTGCTACCCAAAGAGGGTACGGAGATATGAAAGGCAGCTGGGAATTCCCCGGTGGAAAAATTGAGCCGGGAGAAACGCCGCAAGAGGCACTCAAACGAGAAATACAGGAAGAACTTGATACCAAAATCAAGGTGGGAAGTCTTATTGATACATTGAAGCAAAGTAAACTTATAACCCCAGAAAAGGAAGTGTGATATGAGAAAAAAATTAAGTGTATTATTATTGATTTTAGCGTTAATTATGAACCAAGCTGCTCCAATGGGTATTAAGGCGGCGGATGCAGCAGATGAAGTTAAGGTTTATGTGGAAAATGGAGAAGGCAGTCTTACGGAAGGTGACGGAACCGCCCAAAGACCGTATCAAAATATACGTACGGCCTTGAAGCAGATTCAGACGGGACAGACACTTGTACTTGTGGGTGAAGTCTCCTACACCAAATACGAGACGTGCGAAGACGGATCTCCGAAACCATTATTTGTTGATAAAGATATCACGATTGTTGGTTCAGATACGTCAGCAGGTTTGAAAATACGCAGTATGATTCAGCTGGGAGCGGATGTTACGTTTCGTGATATGTGGCTGCAAATGGTGCCGCAGGCAGGGAATGCACGTGGGACAACAATTTATGCGGCGGGACATACGCTGGTGTTGGATGCGGTAGATACGAGAGTAGGAACCAGTACATTGCAGGACGATGTGAGGCCATTGATCAGCGGTGGCGCGTACCAGGGAGAGGAAGGAAAGATGGGAAGCTACACAACGATTAAAGTGGTCAATCCCATATCCCAGACTAAGATAGCTGCAATTTATGCAGGAGATTATTATCGCGATTCCGAACAAGACAAAGTGGATATAGAACTGGATTCCAAATTGGTAGACACGGAGATTCATGCAGCGGGTGCCGATGGTCATACATTGACAGGAAATGTAAATGTTACACTGGGAAAAGATAGTAATGTAACGGATTTTGACAAGACGGATCTGATAGGTGAGTTGAATGTCAATGTGAAAGCGGGGGCTCATATTGATACCTTGTCATTTTCCGGTATCAATAATCTTACGATGGCAGAAAAGTCGCGGATCACGCTCCCTAAGGAGGCGGATTTTAACGTAAATAACGTCTTTTGCGAGAAAAATGCGGTGCTTGATCTCAGACAAATGTCAACGAATCCGAGTGTTGCAAACAATTTTACCGGTGTAACGGTATCCGGCGAGGATCAAACATGTGGCTCCGTTTTGGTTGGAAATGATACTACACTTGAGATAAAAGGAGAAGTCTATGGTCTAACAAAATTAAACGTAAATGGCTCAGAATATATGGCGAGATTTGTGGAGAATCATTGTTACATACAGGCAAAGGCCTCTTCGAGTGGGAATTTTACAATTGAGGGCACGCAGTATACAAATTTTCAATTAAATAAAAAGAAAACCGAAGAAATATATTCCTGGATTATTGGAAAACTGGAAAATGAGGACGCAGATGACTTTTATTGGATTGGAGATGCAGATAAAAAATCTGTGATCAGTCAGCAGGGAAAAGAATATTATTATCCGGTTGAATTTAAAAAGGCAGATGGTACAGTTTATAAGCCAACGTTTGAGGAACTTTTTTATGATTACGATTTGGCATTGACGAAGGAAAACGGGGAAGCGGTTGATTTAGAGGAAGCGGCTTTCTGCAGTTGGGATGAGGAGTGTATTAACGAGGGGCAAAGCCAATATAATCAGGTGATTGTATGTATATACGACTGGGAGAACTGTAAGGGTGAACTGACATTGACGCTGACCCATTCGAAAACCGGCAAGAGTATATCGCGAGTGCTTTTGGTGGGCGCGCAACAGCCGATTCCGACAGTAACGCCAACCGTAGCGCCGACAACAACACCAACGCAGGTGCCGACGCCGACGGTTCCAACTCCGGCTGCGACAGAAGTACCAAATTCAACACCCGATGCCACACCTGTAATACTTCCAACGCCACCAACGGTAACACCATTGCCGCCAACTAGTGAACCGCGGGCATTTACATTGAACAAGACATCTGTCACATTGTATACAAAAGGGAAAAAAATCATACAGCTTAGTGCTGATACAGAAAGTGTAGTGAAATATACATCTGACAATGAAAAAGTGGCAGTTGTAGATGAAAATGGCCGGGTAACAGCAAAAAAAGCAGGAACTGCTTTGATTACTGCGAGTGCAGATGGTTATCAGAGCACGTGCAGGATTGTTGTAAAGAAACCAACATTTAAAGTGGCGAAAAAGATGATAAAGGTCAAAAAAGGGAAAAAGGCTCGTATTATTGTTAAAGTCCGTCCAACAACGAAAGTTGTGTTTGCTTCCGCGAATAAAAAGATTGCAGCAGTTACCAAAAAGGGAATGCTAAAAGGCATGAAGAAGGGGCGGACAAAAATAAAAGTAAAGTGTTATGGAATAACGAAGACAGTTATTGTTATCGTGAAATAATCCGATATAGGAGGTAGGTATGAACATCCAAATCTTTGGCAGCAAAAAAAGACAACGACACAAAAAAAGCACAGCGTTTTTTCAAGGAACGGGGAATCCTCTATGTGACGGAGTATTCGGATTGGAAGGCAAGGATTCAGAAAAACTATGAGCAGCAGAAAGAAAACGAGGATTTCTGTCATTTTCTGGTTCAAAAGAAGAGAGACATTGAAAATCTGAAAAAACAAGTAGAAATAATTTCCATACCGCTTGGTTGCTGGCGTGACCAGACAGAGTTTTTAGAAGACATCATGCAGGTGCTGGGGGACAAGGAACAGAACTAGTACATATGAATGGAGTGATGAAAATGAAAAAGAAAATAATTAAGAAGAGGATTCTTGCCGGATTGCTGGCATTTGCACTTATTGTGCCGGCAAATGTGGCAGGAGCAAAAACGCAGACGGTATTGGAAACAAATGTGACAGAGGCATCGGAAGGCTGTACAATGCTTGGTGTATATGGTTCCTATTTTGCACAGGCGAAGGAAGCCCTTGCTAAGATCAATGAAATTCGAAAAGAAGCATGTGAAGCAGGAAATATACGAGATCCGAGAAATTCCGGCAGATATCTTCAGCCATCGGATTATGTTCCCTTGAAATGGTCGAGTGATTTAGAGTATATTGCACGTATCCGTGCGGCAGAAGCGGGAATTGCATTCCGGTTTATGGATTCCGGACATGACCGTTTGAATGAAAAGGGTACTTTTTCCATTGGCAGTAATGGGATAACTTCTTCTTCTGAAGATCTTGCTTATTATTATGTAAAGGATATGCTTGAAGGAGTTTTGCTTTGGTACAGTGAAAAACAATATTGGGTAAAACAGGATTTCAGTGAGGAAACCCGTCATTATACAAGTATGATCAACCCGAAGTATACCTATGTTGGTTTTGGCGGTTTTTATTCAGAGGCTGCTCCGTATCCGGCAACAATGGCAGGAGAGTTTTCCGCAAAATCGGATTTGGATGAGACAATGATGGAAGCACCGGAAGATGTGATGCAGAAGATCGAAGTATCAAATGACTATATACAGGAAACGTATCTGGACGGGGATGACCAGATTTTTACAAATGGAACGACGACGGTGACGCCGCGTGTGAAACTTCGAAGAAACAATGCAATTCGTAATGTGTGGTCAATGGAAGATGTTACCTATACTTCATCGGATCCGGCGGTGGCGACGGTGACGCAGGATGGTCAGGTGACAGGAATTACCAATGGAACGGTTACCATTACGGCAAAATCCGGGGACACGATCGTAGCGCAAAAAGAAATCACAGTAAAATGTAATCATCCGAGAAAAATGACATCGTATACGGAATCTACATGTACGAAAGAAGGAAAAAAACAATATTATTGTGCCATTTGCCAGAATACGATAGAAGAAGTCGTGGCGAAAAAAGCACATGATTATGTTTATGGAGAGGCAGATTCCGAGGGAAAAAGCACCGGAAAATGTTCCGTGTGCGGCGATACGATACGTATTACTCCGCCGACAAATATGAAATTGTATTGGCAAAACAGCACAAGTTCTATCTCCAGTTATTCGCCGGTTTTTCCGACGAGCAACCCGGTAGGATCCTTGTTATACTGTTGGATTCAGGCGAGTGATGGAGACCCGGATTATCAGGATATGGTAATGGAATCCACAAATGAAGAAGTGGCAGCAGCACCGGAAAAGGCGAGCAATAATGCACCATACGACCATTTTGAGATTTTGGCAGGAGGAATCACGAAATTGAGTGTATATCCGAAGTACAATCCACGCATTAAGCAGACCTTTATGCTGCGTGTCGGTGGCAAAGGAAGTCGGGACATTTCGGATATGGATGTCAGCTTGTCAAAAGACACCTTTATCTATGATGGAAATGCCTGTAAGCCGGAAGTGACGGTATCTTACCGAAAAGACACGGTGCTGGAGCAGGGTATTGATTATACGATTTCCTATGAAAAGAATGTCAATGCCGGAACGGCGACAGCTGTTATTTCCGGAAAAGGACTGTTCTATGGAAAAATCCGAAAAGATTTTACGATTCAGAAAACAGGAGAAGAATCCCACATCCATGAGGTGGTCATTGATGAAGCAGTTGCAGCTACTTGTACCAGAGACGGTGTGACAGAGGGAAGTCATTGCTCGAAGTGTGGTGAGGTGCTGGAGGAACAGACAGTCATTCCGGCGATGGGACATCAGTATGCCGGAGGAACGTGCGAAAGGTGCGGAGACATTCTTTATATCGAAATAGATGGAGTGCGTTATACAAAGGAAGAAGACCTTTCCGGTAATGTGACGATACATGTTTGTGCGAAACCGGGGGAGAAGATTTCCGGTAAAGTGAACATTCCGGCAAAGGTTGCGATGGGAGATATGGCTTATACAGTTACGGTTATTGATGTCAATGCATTTGCTGATCAGACAGAACTTACCTATGTGACATTGCCAAAAACAATTACCAATATTGGAAACAAAGCATTTGCCGGCTGTACCGCCCTGGAAGGAATGAAATTTAAGGCAAAGATAGCACCAGAGGCAGCAGAGGACGCTTGGGAAGGAGCTGGAACCGAAGATTTCACGATACTAACTCCGAAAAATGCGAGGGATTATTACAACATTAAAAAAATATCCGGAGCGACAGTTCGTCCGGAAACGGATGCAGAACATGAACACGATATGCAGAAATTTGAAGCAAAGGCACCGACATGTACTCAGCCGGGAACAATCGAATATTACATTTGCCGGGACTGTGACAAGGTGTATGCAGATGAGGATGGCAAAGAATGCATTTCGCTCACAGAAACTTATTTGCAGCCACTGGGACATGAATGGGAGTCGGATTTCACGATTGATATCCCGGCGACGGCGACGACGCAGGGCGAAAAGTCCATTCACTGCCGTCGGTGTGGAGAACGTTCCCGCATCGTAAAATATTCGCTGGAAGATGAAAAGAATAGTTCCAATGACAATGAGGACACAGAATATGGTAGAAAGATAACGTATTCGTATCGGTTAAAAGGTTCTTTATTTAAGGCAAAAGGACTTCGTTACCGGGTCAATGCCGTCAATGTGAAAAAGGGCATCTTTGATGTCACCTGCATGGGCAGCAACTCAAAGAAGATCAAAAAAATAACAGTGCCAAATTATGTAAAATACAAAGGAATCCATTATCGTGTCACGGGAATCGGCAAGAACGCGTTTGCCGGCTGTCGCAAAGTAAAAACGGTAAAGATTCAGAGTATGTATCTCAAGAAAAAGAATATTGGGAAGAATGCTTTTCGTGGAATTCCGAGAAAAGCATCGGTTTATGTGCCGCCCAGAAAAATGAAAAGCTATCGAAAATGGCTGAAAAAAGCAGGATTGAAATGCCAAGGAGGGAAAAAATGGAAAAGATAAGATGGGGAGTTTTAGGAACAGCAGGAATTGCCAGAGATTGCAGCATACCGGGAATGCAGAAGGCAGAAAATTGTGAACGGTATGGAATTGCAGGGCGCAGCTTGAAAAAAGCAGAAGATTATAAAGATATGTTTGGGTTTGAAAAAGCATACGAAGGGTATGAAGCACTTTTGTCAGACCCCAAAGTGCAGGCAGTTTATATTCCGCTTCCAAATAATCTTCATTATGAATGGGTAAAAAAAGCTATTGCAGCAGGAAAGCATGTGCTGTGCGAAAAACCATTGGCGCCGACACCCAAACAAACAGTAGAACTTTTTGAGGCAGCAAAAGAGAAGGGGGTATTTTTAATGGAAGCATATGCCTACCTTCACAGTCCTTTTGTTACAGCACTTAAAAAAGAAATTGAAGAAGGAACAATTGGAGAAATCCGCTATATTGAATCTCAGTTTTTGACTTCATATTATGATAAGAGCAACATTCGTCTGCACAAAGAAAATTATGGGGGTGCAGTTTATGATCTTGGCTGTTATAATACAAGTATGCTGTTAAAACTTTTGGAAGATATGCCATCCCGGGTAAAAGCAATGGCACAGTATGATGAAAATGGCGTTGATATATATACAGCTGCATTGTTAAATTATGAAAATGATGTACGTGCATCGATAACATGCGGGATGATTTTTGAAAAAGATAAGCCGCATCGTTATGATAGATTGTATATTCACGGAACAAAAGGCGACATCAAATCCGATACGAAATTTAACCAAGAGGGAAATGCTTCCTATACGTTGATTATTGAAGGAAAAGAGCAGATTCGAAATGTATACTGCCCACATAATTATCAATTAGAAATAGAGCAGTTGGGAAGATGCATAATCGAAGGCGAGACCCCTGTTGTGACAGCTGATTTTTCGATTAAAAATGCAAAAATACTAGATGCTATATTGCAAGAGATCGGTTACTTTGAAAGTAATGTAATGTAAGCACAACGAAATTTCGGCATTCATAAAAGGACATAAAAAAAAACACAAAAAAATTAGCACTCACCTCTTGACAGTGCTAACAATTAGTGATATAACATAGTTAACGATAAGGAAAGGGGTTACGAAAAGGAACTCGGATCCGAATCGAAATTTAACAATCGACACTTCAGATTTCTCTGATGGTGCTAATAATACAAAAGTCTAAGTGCCTATGGTGTTTTGCAGGAACCCATATTTCCGACACTTGTTACAAGAAGGAAAGGAGAAATGACTTATGTTAAGACCTAGTATTTTTGGAGAGAGTTTGTTTGATGATTGGATGGATGATTTTCCATTTGGTAAGGAATTTGAGAAGGCTATGTTTCCGGCGAAAGATCCTCTTTATGGAAAACATGCAAAGAACATGATGAAGACAGATGTCCGCGAGACAGATGATGCGTATGAGGTTGACATTGATCTGCCTGGCTTCAAGAAAGATGAAGTAACCGCTGAACTGAATGATGGTTATATTACTATTTCGGCAGCAAAAGGTTTGGACAAAGATGAAAAAGATAAAAAGACCGGTAAGTACATTCGTAAAGAACGTTATGCCGGCAGCATGAGCCGAAGCTTTTACATCGGTGAGGGAATTACCCAGGATGAGATTTCGGCGAAGTATGAAAATGGTATCTTGCAATTGAAGATTCCGAAAAAGACAGACAAAGCAGTTGCTGGTAAAAATTATATCGCAATTGAAGGATAATCATTCAACAAGTCCCCTTCAGAGAACGAGCCCTCTGAAGGGGACTTGTTTTTTAGCAAAAACCATTGTAAGATTTGAAACGTACTTTATATTCTTTCATTTGCTGCCCTTCACGGCTTTCTATTTTCGTTGAATTTCCCGTAGGAATCTCATAGTATACTTAAATAAAAATTACAATAATTTACTGGAAATAAATAGAGGAGGAAAGCATCACTTTACGAAGAACCACTCCGATGTTATAATTGTGGGGAAAATGATATTAAGTGGAACAAGGTTAAGGAGATGCAGATTGATTTGAAAAGTAATGTTGGACTGCAAGTTATGCCAATAGATGAGTTGATAGAAAGGGTGGCGTCTGTTTGTAAACGATGTGGGGCTGAACATTTGGATTTGTTTGGATCATTTGCAACGGGGACTGCTACGGCTAGAAGTGATATTGATTTTGTCGTATACGGTGATGTGGATAGTGAACTTTTAAATCAGATGATTAGCCAGATAGATACCTTGCGAAAAATAGATATTTTTTATTATAATGAAATAAATGATGAATATTTATTGAAGGATATTTTGGTTAAACAGTTGGGAATAACAGATTTTGCTATTGGGTCTCCAAGAGAAGTTTTACAATCAGCATTTACAAACGGATTAATTAGTGATGATATATGGCTAAAAATGCTAAAAACAAGAAATTTATTAGCACATGATTATGATGGCATTATAGCAAAGAAAAACTTTCGGGCAATTATTTCAAATTATTATGATGCTTTTGATGGGCTTAAGGATGCAATTACTAAGTTTTATGATGGAAGTTTGCCATCGATTGATAGCTTCGACTAGTAATTGAATCTATATAATATTTTACAGTTTGGATTTAAGTAACAATAAGATACTTGAATATTTGGACTGTAATTATAGTGTTAAGGTGACAGGGTACACACGAAGGTAAGAAGTGAGAGGGGGATGATTATGGGAAGGATTGTAGCAATATCCAGTGGAAATTTATTAACAACCAGACCATTAAATAAGTATGCAATTAAATTATCGAAGAAACAAAATCCGAGAGTCCTTTTTGTTGGAACAGCGAGCCATGATGCGCAGGAATATATTCACACATTTACAAATGAGTATGAAAAACTTGGCTGTGAGGTGAATGCCAATGCGTTTGTTCTTGAATATAAAAATCAAATGCTTAAAAAAACAAAGGTGGAGTTTAGTGTATTATAATTTTATGGGGAGGACGACAATATGAACTATACATTTAAAGAAAATCAACTTGATTATGAAACATATTACATATTAAGAAAGTCAGTTAAGTGGAATAATTGGAGCAGGGAACAGGCTGAAATTGCTTTTGGAAATTCATATTATACAGTTACCGTTTTTGATAACACAGTTGCCATTGGAATGGGGAGAGTTGTCGGTGATGGTATTTATTTTATGATTATGGATATTGTTGTTAAGCCTGAATATCAAAGAATGGGAATTGGAAGTACAATTATACATATGCTTTTGGAACATATTGAGAAAAATATGTGTGTTGGAAGTCGTGTTAGTGTACAACTTATATCTGAGCCAGACAAAGAACAGTTTTATATAAAACAAGGATTTAAGCTTATTCCACATGAGTATTGCGGACCGGCGTTGCGGAAGGTTATTTATAAAAAAGGATAGGTTTATGCGAATAGGAAAGCAAGAAAAGTCATTGACATATATATTTGCACTCAATAAAATATAAACAAATAATACCAGACAAGAGAGGACAAAAAGGTGCAGGAAACCAGATATAGAATCATTCGTATTGACGAAGAAGATTATGGATGTGAGGAACGACCGGATGACTATGTTCCTATGGTAAGTGTTTTGGTAAAAACAATCGAGCCGGATGACTTTGGCGATTTTCCGGAAAGAATTATAATGATGGAAGATGAAATTATGTATCGCAGAAACCTTGATGAGGGGGACGAAGCGGTAATTGGGCTTGATGGAGGATTGTTCCCACCGGGGATGTTTTGCAATGAAGTCGATGACGGTGAAAACGATACCAAGGCCGATTTGCAGGGAGAATGGTTAGAAGATTACTTAGACGCTTTGGAGGAAATGGAAGAGTAAGATGAAAATATATCAGCCGGATTATTATGACAAATTTCAGTGTACGGCATCCAAATGTCCAATGACGTGCTGCATGCAGTGGCGTATTGCGGTGGATGACGAAACATTCCATAAGTGGGATGACGAATGGAAAGAGAAAGTAAAGGAAGTTGAAGAAGGGCGCATAATCGAATTGAAAAATGATGGTATGTGTCCATTTCTGAATGAGAAGAAATTGTGCAAAATTGTATTGCGGGATGGTGAGGGGGCAATTTCTGAAACATGCCATACTTTTCCGCGGGAAGAACATGAGTATATTGGGAGAGTTGAGCGTGCATTGACGCCCGGATGCCCGGCTGTACTGGATTTGTTATGGAAGCAGGAGTGTTTTCAGATTCAGAAAAAAGAGGAACAAATGGAAGGAATAGCAGAAGAAATTTATGAGATAAATCCGGTGTTGTTTGAAATCCGGGATTGGTTTCTGGGTATTGTAAATACGCGGGAAATTAAATTAAATACCACGCTGGAAATCTGTTTTTTTATTGCGCTGGATTTATATGAATTGGAACAAAAGGGCGTTCTTGAGGATGAATTCCAAAGTTACAAAAACACCACAGATATTTGGAAAATTCAAGATGCAATTGGAGAAAATGGAACAATAACAGAAGAACGTCTGGAAGAATATAATTTGCTGTTTTTGGATGTTTCACAGATTTATCGGGAACAAAATATTTATGGAGACTTTCTGGTGCCGCTGGCAGAGGAGGCAGAGAAGATTAACGGTAAAGAAACCGAGTGTTTTAAGACGTATCAGCACAAGATAAAGAAATGGGAAAAAGAACTTCGGAATCTTTTTGCGGAAGAAATTTCATCAGCCATTATTACGCCGGGGACCGGTCAGGTTTTGGATATTCTTGTGAAATTGGAATGGATGGCAATGGAATATGCTGTGTTGTCGCAGGCATTATTTTTGCAGCAGCGAAAAGGAGAATTAACGGATAAAAAAATACAGAAAAGCGTATGTGTTGTATTTCGTATGATGGGTTATGCAGATGACGATATTTGGGAATACATGGAGAATTGTTTTGACAGTGTGATCTGGCCATGGGAGTATTATTCTTTGTTGGTATGATGTTTGTAAGGATTCACGATTTTGAATTGCATTTATTATTTATCGTGGTAAAATAGAAACAGGTTCCTTGTTCGAGGAGGGACTAATTTTATATGGATTGGAGAAAAAAGTATGAAAAGATTATTAGTAGCCCTGATTATGTTGGCTGCATTTTTCTGCCTGCCGGTTAAAGCAGAAGCTGCTGGGAAAACGCTCCGCATTCCGGGACCAGCTTGCCAAAAAGGAAATGATATTTATTATTGTTATACCATGGGCGGTCTGCGCATGAATTTGATGAAGATAAATAAGAAAACAAATAAGGTTACAAAAATTGTTTCCTACAAAAACAAAGGGAAAGATACGAATGCTTTTGAAAATTTGAATGTGAAGGGCAATGCCATTTATGCAGCATATGATTTAGTATGTGGAACAGGAGCATCGGATAGTTATATATGCCGGATTGACAGCAAGAAAAAAACGAAAAAATTACTTACCAAGGGAAGAAATCCGGTTGTGATTGGTAAAAAAATATATTTTATCAAGACTGCTTATAATAAAGAATATGACAGTGATAAAGATATGGGAATTTATGTTATGAACCTTTCCGGCAAAAAAATAAAGAAGGTCTGTAAAATGCCGGTTTCCGGGCTTTATGAGCTGGGAACCGATGGCAAAAATTTTGTCTATAGTTATTATAACAAAAAAGGAAAATTATCGCTTCGCTATATGACGAAAAAGGGCAAAAAACTGGGTGCTTATAAAAAAACGGAGTCATCTTTTTGCAGTCCGTCTTGCAACTTAAGAAGTACAGTAGGAAACAAGCAATATTATATTGCAGGAAATCGCGTAGTGTGTGTGGACAAAACGACAAACGAGACAACGGTTTTGGTCGATTTTGGAGCGGGCATTAGTTCCTATGTAGACAATTTTCAGGTGTTTCATGATGTGATTTTGGTTCGCGGAGTTAAGGAAGAATATATTCCTGCGTACAAAGAAATGGCAGGAAAAGGATATATCTATATGATTCATTTAAATGATTTGTCCAAGGTCTTGCTGAAAAAATACAATAGTGGCGAATAAAGGAGAAATAATATGATTTTTCGAAGTCGCTCATTTAAGGAGGCAAAGTCATTTTATGTATTATAATGATGTACTTGATTTAATTGGAAATACACCACTTATGTGCTTACAGGAGAGCACAGGTTACAATATATTTGCAAAGGCAGAGTTTTTGAATCCCGGCGGAAGTATTAAAGACCGCATCGCAAAAAATATGATTGAGACGGCAGAGGCGGAAGGAAAATTAAAACCGGGGATGACAATTATTGAACCTACGAGTGGAAACACAGGAATTGGTCTGGCTCTTGTTGGAGTGAGAAAAGGGTACGAGGTTATTATTGTGATGCCGGAAAATATGAGTGAGGAGCGAAAAAAGGTAATTCAGGCATTTGGTGCCAAGCTTGTCCTCACAGAGCCGAAACTTAGTATTGGCGGTGCAGTGGATAAGGCAAATGAGATAGCAAGTACAAATCCTGAGAAATATTATATGCCACAGCAGTTTGTGAATCCGGCAAATCCGGAAGCACATTATCGGAAAACGGCAGTCGAGCTTAGTGAGCAGCTGGGAAAGAAAATTGATATTTATGTTTCCGGTGTGGGAAGCGGAGGTACCTTACAGGGGATTGCCAAGTATTTGCTTGAGCAAAATCCAGATACGAAAATTGTGGCGGTAGAGCCAAAAGGAGTTTCGGCACTTCACGGAGATGGACCGGGAATCCACCAGATACAAGGAATTGGAGATGGATTTATTCCGGATGTATTAGACACTGGTTTGATTACCGATGTTGTTGAGGTATCGGACGAGGATGCGATAAATACAGCGAGAAAACTTGCAAAAGAGCAGGGGCTTTTGGTAGGAACTTCGTCCGGGGCAAATGTGTTTGCGGCAATGCAGATCGCAGAAAAATACGGAAAAGATGAAGTGATTGCAACGGTTCTTGCAGACCGTGCGGAGAGATATTTTAGCACGGGATTAATCTAACGTGTCAAGATGAGCAAGTAGAAAACTGAGGATTTTTATAGGATGAAAGTACAGGTGATTCGTTCCAATCGAAAAACAATCGGACTTGAGGTGCGCGCGGATGAAAGTGTGATTCTGCGGGCGCCTGCCGTTGATGAAATTTCGGATGTAGAGTGGAAAAGTATCTTGGGAGAATTTACAGAGAGGGTAAACCATTTTTGTAAAGTTATGGATGTCACCGTTGGCAGAATCACCATCCGCAATCAGAAGACAAGATGGGGGAGCTGCAGCTCAAAGGGCAATGTGAATTTTAATTATCAGTTGTATTATATGCCACGAGAACTTATGGATTATGTCATTATTCATGAACTTTCGCACAGACGTCATATGAACCATTCGGCAGAATTTTGGCAGGAAGTAGAGAAATATTGCAAGACATATCGGGAATGTAGGAAAAAATTGAGGGATTATGAAATCTAAAGTGTTTTGGACCCTTTTAATCTGACTTTAAATAAATTCAAGGATGCATTGATTGTTTTCTTCTTTTCGTAATGATATAGTGAAATTACGGTACCGAATAATGAAAAATTAGGAGGAATTGAATATGATGTTGGGAAACAATATTCGAATTGCCAGAAAACGAATGGGATTGACACAGGAGGAACTGGCAATGCAGATTGGAGTGACTGCCCAGGCGGTAAGTCGATGGGAATCAGAGGCAGGGCTGCCGGATACATCGCTTATTGTGCCGTTAGTACAGGCGCTGCAGATTTCTACGGATACTTTATTTGGAATGGACCAAATGAAGCAGGAAGATGCCATGTATATGGAGATTAAACGCGAGTATGAGAAGATTGAAAGCGATGAAAAAACACCTGCGGATGCGGCGAAAAAAGAATGTGAATACATCGCTGGACGTCTTGAGGTAAATCCTTCGGATTTTGTTCTGGCAACCTGCATGGTTGAGCGTGTGGCTAATTTAAGCCGTTATGTAGATGAAAAAGGATCTTTTAAGGGGCAGGAATTCATTTGGGACAAATACCGCAAGAAGGCGATTCAGTGTGCCGCTCAGGTGATTCGGTTTTGCCAGAAAACAGAATGGGTGGAACGTGCACATTATGCAGTCGCGTGGGTGTATATTCATGATAGGGATTATGTCAGTGCCAAAGACCACGTCAGAGCACTTCCCAGTGTAAAATCGAATCGTATGCAGGAAAGTATTATGGCACAAATTGCTGATTTTGAGGGTGGCGTGGATGAAATGAAGAAAGTTGTCTGCGAAAATCTTCAAAATTTTGTAAGAGCGATAAATAAAGAAAATCTTTATGCTATGGAATCACTTGCGTGGGAAGTGTCTGCGGATGAGGCAGTTGCGTATGGCAGGTGGAGTATTGATATTATGGATGTATTTAGCAGGAAAAAGGAACTTTTGCCGTATTGCCGTGGATTTTTTCGTGACATTTATATGTATATGATTCATGCTGATTTGCGTGAAGAAAATTATGAGCGGGCAGCCCTTCATTGGAATGAATTAAAAGAAGGTATGCAGAAGCATTATGGTTACTATCAGATGGTGCTTGGCGATGAAGATGAAGAGGTCAAATTTCCAAAACGCCAGCTGGGGAATATGCGTGCCTATACGAAAGAATATATGGAAGAAAAAAAGCAGGAAATTTTACAGAGATTAACAAACTGGGAAGGAGAAGAAAAAATAAAAAAATTCCGCCAATATTTAGATTAAATTCGAATCACCCCTTGAATTTCCTGGAAAACTTAGTATAATATACACTATAAAATGAAATGAATTCGCATATATTTGTGCAAATTCAACAAAAGAATAAAGGGGGACTTAATCTATGGCAAACAGATTTGTATTGAATGAGACATCATATCATGGTGCAGGAGCAATTGCGGAAATTGCAACGGAGACGAGAAGCCGCGGCTTCAAGAAAGCGTTTGTATGTTCAGATCCGGATTTGGTAAAATTCGGTGTAACACAGAAGGTGCTTGATGTGCTGGATAAAAATGGTATGGCGTATGAGTTATATTCAAATATTAAACCAAATCCAACCATTGAGAATGTACAGACTGGTGTGCAGGCATTTAAGGATGCAAAAACGGATTATTTGATTGCGATAGGCGGTGGTTCTTCGATGGATACAGCAAAAGCAATTGGAATTATTATTAATAACCCGGAGCATGAAGATGTGATAAGTCTTGAAGGTGCGGTAGATACAAAGAATAAGAGTGTACCGATTTTCGCAGTACCTACGACAGCGGGAACGGCTGCCGAGGTTACGATTAACTATGTAATTACCGATGCGGCGAAAAATCGTAAAATGGTTTGTGTAGACCCGCATGATATTCCGGTTGTTGCATTTATTGATCCGGATATGATGTCGTCTATGCCAAAGGGCTTGACAGCTGCAACAGGAATGGATGCATTGACACATGCGATTGAAGGATATATTACAGCAGGAGCATGGGAATTGTCCGATATGTTCCATTTGAAAGCAATCGAAATTATTTCACGTTCTCTGCGTGGCGCAGTGGAAAATACACCGGAGGGCAGAGAAGGTATGGCACTTGGACAGTATGTTGCCGGCATGGGCTTTTCTAATGTTGGACTTGGTATTGTTCACTCAATGGCACATCCTCTTGGTGCTTTATATGATACACCACACGGAATTGCAAATGCAATTATTCTGCCTACTGTTATGGAATACAATGCAGAAGCAACCGGTGAAAAATATCGTGATATTGCAAAAGCAATGGGCGTTGAGGGCACGGAAAATATGTCACAGGAAGAATATCGCAAAGCGGCTGTTGATGCCGTAAGAAAACTTTCACAGGATGTTGGAATTCCGGCAGATTTGAAAGAAATTGTAAAGAAAGAGGACATTCCGTTCCTCGCACAATCGGCTTATGATGATGCGTGCCGTCCGGGAAATCCGAAAGAAACAAGTGTAGAAGATATTACAAAATTATATGAAAGTCTTCTGTAAAATAGAGTAATAAAATAAGGCTGCCATCCAAGTGGATGGCAGTTTTTTTGTTTTCGTTATTTAATTTTTCCTTCTTTATGACGTTTGAAGAAATCCCTTGTTTCTTTTGCCACGACACCACTTAGGGCAAAAATAGCAATCATATTTGGAATTGCCATCAAACCGTTAAAAATATCGGCGATTGTCCACACGGCACTGACTGTCATATATGGACCGATAAATACGGCAAGAATGTAAATCCAGCGGAATATTTTTACATGTTTCATATTGCCGCCACTCAAATATTCCAAACAGCGCTCGCTGTAATAATCCCAGCCAAGAATTGTCGTAAAGGCAAAGAATACAAGGCAGAGCATTAAGACAAATGCGGAAACTTCAGGAGGGAACGGAAGTCCTTTCTGAAAAGCATAGGTCGTAACGCCGACACCCTCAAGTCCTTTTACCTGCCATGCACCGGTTAATACAATGGATAAGCCGGTAAGTGTACAAATAACAATGGTATCAATAAAGGTTCCTGTCATGCTTACAAGACCCTGACGGACAGGTTCTTTTGTCTGTGCGGCAGCTGCGGCAATTGGTGCACTACCAAGACCGGCTTCATTTGAGAAGATACCACGTGCAACACCTTTTTGCATAGCAACAAACATACTTCCAACGGCACCACCGGTAATTGCTCTTGGCGAGAAAGCCGCTTCTACAATTACAGCAATGGCACTTGGCACAGCAGTGATATTGGTAACAATTAAAATGCCTGCAAACAGGAAATAAATTATTGCCATAAATGGCACGATAACCTGACTAACACTAGCAATTCGTTTGATTCCACCAATCAAAACGGAAGCAACGCAAAACGCCAAAACTAATGATGAAATCACAACGGACCAGGAATACTCGCCTAAGAATGGCAGATTTACACAGTGTGCATTGGCTGAATCAAAAAAGCCGTGAACAGCACTGGAAATACCATTTACCTGACTGAAAGTTCCAATTCCGAAAAGTCCGACACATACGCCAAAGAAAGCAAATATTTTGGCAAGCCATTTCCATTTTTTTCCCATACCTTGTTCTATGTAATAAAACGGACCGCCAAGGCTGTGACCGTCTTTTGCGACAACACGGTATTTTACAGCGAGGAGACCTTCGGCAAATTTGGTCGCCATGCCGAAAAAGGCAGCGACAATCATCCAAAAAAGAGCACCCGGTCCACCTGCACCAACAGCAGTTGCAACGCCGACGATATTACCGGTTCCAATCGTCGCGCTTAGGGCTGTACAAAGGGCAGAAAAACTTGAAATTTCTCCCTCGCCGCCTTCTTCGTTTTTTACCATCCATTTTAGGGCAAGCGGCAGTTTTCGAAACTGCATTACGCCAAGACGCACGGTTAATAAAATACCGCCGGCAAGAATTAGTACCATAAGGGGAATACCCCAGACTAAATTGTCAATATTAACTAGAATATCATTGATTGTTTTCCACATTCGTTTTATCCTTCCTCTTTTTGTTAAAATAGCATTACTTTTATACTATATCGTATCTTTTAGGTTCTAGTCAAGCATCATACCTAAGTTGTTTGTGTCAAATGTTCGCTCTCACTCGTTGAGTGCGTAATGGTATGGGCACTGAAAATACCAGCCGCAAATTCTTGATACATGGCAGCTCTTTTAATGTAAGTAAGTGCCTTATGCAACCTTAACCTTTATAAAAAGTGAAAAGCGTTGCATGAATTTTGAAAAGATGTGTCTGAAAACAACCAAAAGCAGAAATTTCTCTCGAAAGAGTTGCATTTGCCCTGTGATTTTCTCTAATAAGGGCTGATAATCGGGTAAATATGCAACCCTATAAGGCAAATCAAGTAAAAAGCGTTGTTTTGGCTCGATATTGCGCTTAAGTCACCCCGATTGTGCCAAATATTTGATACAAACCATACCGGATTCGTTTTGGTAATTTCGCAAAAGTTATGGTAAAATGGAGAGCAGAGAAGAGGAGGTGCGTGCATGATAAACAGTTACCGTTTTTTTCAAAATAAAGAGTGTGAATATTTTCCCTGTCACAAGACGGAAAACGAGGAGGAGTTTAATTGTTTGTTCTGTTATTGCCCGTTGTATCGTGAAAAAAAGTGCATTGGAAATCCGGTTTGGTTTTTGAATGCGAAGGGGCAGAAAATGAAAGACTGCAGTCAGTGTGAGGTGATACATCGTTCGGAAGCTTATGACAAGGTAATGCAGCAATTACAGAGACAGGATGAGATAATTTCTCTGAATATCGGAAACCTTCGGGAAGATATTTGGGAGCGTATGGCACAGATTGCTTCATGGGAGCAGATGGATAAGAGAACACACAGACAGCATAAAGGAATGGCAGTCAGCAGTATTGGAGAAATTTTGGAAAGAAATAAATATTTGTACCGTGTTTCTATTCTTTTACAGCCGTTTTCCGGGCAATGTGTAGAAGACGGTTATTTTTCTTTTGGAAATGATAAGATGCAGTGCCAGGTGCTGTCACGCATTGACAGGAGACAGGTTGAAACCGGTTATTTGTATGCATTTCATGCACCGGAATATGAAGTAGAAGAAAGTAAGGCACTTTTAACACAGTATTACTGGGAGATTTTTCAAATCGCTTGTTTGGATGTGGTAAGAGAGTGGCTGCGGGAGTATTTGCAGCGGAAGCACAGCATGTATGAAAAACGGTTTTGCAGCCCTGCTTTTGGCGCAGGTTTTTATGGAATGGAGTTATCTGCATCAGAGAAAATGCTGCAATTAATGGATGCTGAAAAAATTGGAGTTTCATGGGATGGTGGAAAAATGAAACCACAAATGAGTGTGGCAGGTGTGTACCTGATTAGCAGAAAAGATATTTTGTCAGACTGCAGGGATTGTGCAAACTGTATCGGGCAGCAGACAGGCTGTGCATTTTGCTGTAACAATCCGAAAAAATGAGTTGATACATGTGGCGAAAAATGATAAACTATAAAATAGTTTTTATGTGGTTAAAAAGGGTGGAAAATTGCATAACAAAGAAGAAGGACGATTGATTTGAATATTTTATCACTGGAACATTTGACACATTCATATACGGAAAGGAAACTTTTTGATGACGCCGATTTTTATCTTCATGAAGGGGATAAGGTAGGTGTAATCGGAATCAATGGAACCGGCAAGTCGACTTTGCTAAAAATTATGGCAGGGCTGGAGACTCCGGATGAAGGACAGGTTATACAGGCATCGAATCTGATGATTCATTATCTGCCTCAGAATCCGGAATTTTCGGAGGAGGACACGGTTTTACAGAGTGTTCAGAATATGGTGCATCACCATGCCAATGAAAATGAATTGATAGCGGCTAAGGCAATGCTTACAAGGCTTGGTATTACAGACTTTGAACAGAAGACAAGAGAGCTTTCCGGTGGACAGAGAAAGCGTCTTGCACTTGTTTCCGTGTTGATTACTCCATGTGATGTGCTCATATTGGATGAGCCGACAAACCATTTGGACAGTGAGATGGCGGATTGGCTGGAAAATAAGCTGCAAGCGTTCCGTGGGGCCTTGGTTATGGTGACGCATGACAGGTATTTTCTGGATTCCGTGACAAATAAAATCATAGAGCTTGACAAAGGGAAAATATACAGTTACGACGAAAAATATTCGGGGTTTCTGCAGCGAAAGGCAGAGCGGGAAGAAAGTGTGCGTGCCAGTGAGAGAAAACGTCAGAGTATTTTGCGCAAGGAGATTGAGTGGATTTCGCGTGGTGCCAGAGCTCGTTCGACGAAACAGAAGGCACACATCCAGCGATACGAAGCACTGAAAAATCAAAAGGCACCGGAAGTTGATGAAAAACTCCAGTTAAGCAGTATTTCATCCCGTATGGGAAAAACGACAATCGAAATTGAAAATGTATCAAAAGCTTATGGTGAGAATACATTGATACGTGATTTTTCTTATATATTTCTCAAACATGACCGGATTGGTTTTGTTGGGAAAAACGGCTGCGGCAAGACGACATTAATGAAAATGATTGCCGGCCGGATTGAGCCGGATGCCGGCAGTATTAAAGTTGGACAGACGATTCGGATTGGTTATTATACACAGGAAATCGAAAAGGATGAATCTGCGGGAATTGCTTATATGGATTCGGATGAAAAGGTGATTGATTATATTAAAAACACGGCAGAATTTGTGCGCACCAGTGATGGGCTGGTCTCGGCATCTGCCATGCTGGAGCGCTTTTTGTTTCCGCCTTCGCAACAGTATAGTGCCATTGGTAAATTATCCGGTGGTGAAAAAAGAAGGTTAAATCTTCTCCGCGTGCTGATGGAGGCGCCAAACGTACTTATTCTTGACGAGCCGACAAATGATTTGGATATCGAAACGATGACAATTTTAGAGGATTATTTGGATGACTTTGACGGAATTGTTATCACAGTTTCACATGACCGGTATTTTTTGGACCGTATTGTAACCCGCATTTTTGCTTTTGAAGAGAATGGTGCAATTCGCCAGTACGAAGGCGGTTACACAGATTATGTGAAAAAGCGTCCGGCGAGTACGGAAAATTCTTTTGACGGAAAAACGAAGAGCCATACCGGTAACAAAGAGGCGCGGATGGTGTATAAAAACCGTGAAAAGAAACTTAAATTTTCTTATCAGGAACAGCGAGAATATGAAACAATCGAAGAGGATATTTCTGTGTTGGAGACGACCATTGAAACACTTGATCAAGAAATGGCGGAGAATGGGACAGACTATGTCAAACTTCGTGAGTTATCTGAGAAAAAAGATGAAGCAGAGGAACAGTTGATGGAGAAAATGGAACGCTGGGAGTATTTGGAGGAACTGGCGGAAAAGATAGCAAATCAGTAGAAGGTAACATTAAGGACACTGTGTATTCAAGTTGTGTAACATATTTTCACATGTATTACTTATAAAAAGACATTCTCTATTTTTGTATTTATGATAGCATTATATATAGCATTAATCAAATAAAAAAATGGAGGTATGGTTATGAGGAGACAGATAAAGAGAGTTGTGGCGACATTGCTGACGGCATCGTTGATTGCTCCTATGTGTTATGGAAACAAAGTTTCTAATGCTGAAATGGTGAAAAAGAATGTTACAGCAACTGCAGTTGATGAGGATGGCTCAGATGGGCTGACAGAAATCACAGAATTGCATGCAGCATCGGTAGATAATAAAATAGAAGTTCGCATATGGAAGAATGAGGAGGGAAAAATTTTTTATTCTGCATACCGGAATGGACATGTTACGTTGAAATGCGTACCACTTGGCATTGTGGCGAAAAGTGTTGATTTATCTACTGGTCTGCAGGTGGATGAGGAGTCATATGAACTTAAAAAGGGAAAAGAAGAGTATGATTGGTACCAGGGAAGTAAAAAACATGTAAATAAAGAATATCAGGAAATGTCATTTGTGGTAACAAAAGAAAATGCAAAAATGCAGGTGATTTTCCGTATTTTTGAAGATGGTATTGGATTCCGTTATGTTGTGGATGGAGACACGACAACACAAAATGAGAAAACAGTGATTACCAGTGAAGTAAGTTCCTTTGAATTTCCTATGGATGGAAGAGTATGGAATGCCGACTGGTACAGTTCAACTTACGAGCCGGGCTCTTATTCGACAAGGACAATGACCCAGGTAAAGAATGCAAATGGAGATGTTCCACCTGCAATTCTCTCTCAAGTGGCGAATGGGAATGGTTCCTGCTATATGCTTTTAACTGAGGCAAATGTGTATAACGAGGAAAAACCTTATTGTGCAACTATTTTTCATACAAATCAGGGAAGTGCTGCCTATAAAGTTCAGTTTAGTAAATATTTAAAGCAGGAGCAGGACCCAGAGTATGTTGGTAAGACTTTTAAGGCGGAATACCTGCCAATTGAGAGTGTTACAATGGAGAATGAATTTCATACACCATGGCGTGTATGCATTATGACGGATACATTAAATGATTTGACGAACAGTTCGTTGGTTTCTGACCTCAATCCGGCAGCAGAGGGAGACTTTAGCTGGGTAGAACCAGGTACAGCATCTTGGTCCTGGTGGTCAACAGGAGATCCGATTGAATATCAGTCTTTGTATGATTATATTGACTATGCGGAAGAAACAGGACAGAAGTATTGTCTTGTTGATTTTGGGTGGGAAAACTGGAAGGACAGTTCCGGAAAATTGGATTATGAAGAAAAGTTAAAGAAATTATGTAAGTATGCCAATGAAAGAAACGTAGGAATACTTGTCTGGTATGGAGTAAAGAAACGAGACGGTGCACATCGGGTAGACCTTGATAATCCTGAAACTATTGAAAAAGAATTTGCATGGTGCGAAAGTCTTGGCGTTAAAGGTGTTAAAGTTGATTATCTTGAGAGCGACAGTCAGTGGGCGATGAAAGATATGTATGATATTGCATCCATTGCGGCGAAACATAAATTAGTTGTAAATTATCATGGTTGCACAGATCCAAATGGCGAGAACAGAACATTCCCGAACATTTTATCGAGTGAGGCTGTACAAGGAAGTGAGTACTTCAAGTGGGGAAGTGGTTCGCCTATAGAGACTCTTCTTACTTTGCCTTATACGCGTAATGTAATCGGTTCCATGGAATTTACACCGGTTGGAATGAGTGTGAAAAATTGTAAGGCGACGAATGGTTTCATGCTTGGAATGACAGTTGTCTATGAATCGGCAATGCAGACGCTGGCACATTCCTGCCACGTATATCCGGGGTATGGTGGTTTGTCATTCCTTACAGATATTCCATCATCCTGGGATGAGTCTGTTTTGTTGGAGGGGTCTGAACCACGCAAAGCAGCAATTCGTGCAAGAAGGAGTGGTGAGCGTTGGTACCTCGGTGCTATGACAGCTAAAGAAGATAATTATGAAGCAGACCTTTCTTTCTTGGATGCAGGTGCAAAATATTATGCGTATGTTTATACGGATAATTCTGATAGTTCCAACATTCAGATGGAGAAAAAAGAAGTAACTTCCAAGGATAAACTCACACTGCCACTTAAAGAAAACGGTGGTGCAGCTGTCATTTTCAGCAAGAAAGATGATTTGAGATTAACATCTTATGATAATTACAACTATTTTGAGGCAGAGAATGCAAATCTTGGTCTTGGCAACAAAACACCGACAACTGCTCAGTATGTTTCCAATAAAGCTTATATCGGAAAAATACGTGGAGTGCAAAACCGTGTTAAATTTGAAAATATCGAAGCTCCGGAAGCTGGTATGTATGACCTGAAGCTCTACGTGGTAAGTGGAAGCAAAAAGAAACTTAGTATTCGTACAAACCAATATGAATCAGTACAAGTAACTGATATTGTGGGTATTTCCGGTAATAGTTCTGCAGTAGGGTGTGTGTCCACCCAGGTTTATTTAGACAAAGGAAAGAATACAATTTATGTATATAATCCGACAGCTCTTGGTCCGGGGCTTGATCGTATTGCTATATCAAAGACAAAAACAGCAGATGCTGCAGTTCCTAAGATAGCTACAGATTATCCGGAATTATATGCGGATTATCCAGGAACTACATCTACTCCGGAACCTGCTGCAACACCTGTGCCTACGACAGCGCCTGTTGTAACTCAAACTCCTGCACCGACAGCAGTTCCAACACAGGTACCAGTTCAGAAATCAACTCAGAAAGTAACTCAGAAAGTAACAAAACCTGGCAAAGTAAAAGGTCTGTCAGTGAAGAGCACTTCTAAAAGGAAGATGTTTGTAAAATTTGCGAAGATTAAAAATGTAAAGGGGTATCAGATATCATATAGCACAAATAAAACATTTAAGAAGGCTAAGAAGGTTACAGTTTCTTCTAATTCAAAGACAATTAAAAAACTGAAATCGAAAAAAATGTACTATGTACGCGTTCGTGCTATACGCAAAAACAAACAGAAAACATTGTATGGAGCATGGAGTGCTAAGAAAAAGGTAAAAATAAAATAATCTTTAATAAACAATATACCATTTCAAGAGTTGACAATGATACTTTTGAAATGGTATTGTTATTTTAGGAAGAGGAGATGATACTTATGGAGATGCCAGAAGATGGCGTTTGGTGGTTGAATTACAGCCAATATGAAGACTTACGTCTTTATGAAATAGGAATTCAGAGATGTGCTCCTTCATATTCATTTGGACCGATCATACGCGATCGGTATATATTGCATTATGTATTTGAAGGAGAAGGGGTGCTCCGAATTGATGATAAAGAGTTTAAGGTAAAAAGTAACAGCTTTTTTTTGCTACCGCCGGATGTGCTTGTTCAGTATCAGGCGGATGAAAAAAAACCATGGCAGTATGCATGGATTCATTTTCATGGATTTAAGTCAACAGAAATTGTGAGAAGTATTGGGATGACAAGAAAAGAACCAGTTTATGTACCGATAGAAGAGAACAGCCAATTAAAGGATGCTGTTATAAATTTAATTATGTATAAAGAAAATGAATATGCATGTATAGGGTATATGTATATCTTGTTTGATAAAATGAATCGGTGGACGCGGCATGTTGAGAAGAAAGCAGGAACGAATCTGCGGACAATGAATTATATGAGAGAAGCAATTCAATATATAAATACGAAGTATTGTGAATCGATCATGGTGCAGCAGATAGCGGATCATTGCGGTGTGGATCGGGCATACTTAAGTAAAATTTTTAAATATGCGACCGGTAAAACGTTGCAGGAATACCTGATACAATTTCGGATAAAACGGGCAAAACAGTTGTTAAAAGATACCGATTTGTCGGTAAAATATGTCTCATACTCTGTTGGGTATAATGACCCCTTCACTTTCTCAAAAGTGTTTAAAAAACAAGAGGGAGTTTCACCGTCAGTATGGAGAAAAAATCATAATAATATTACATAAGTTATACATTGGAAACTGTATAATTGAGTGTGTGAAGACACCGGTGAACAGAAATTTTCGACACCATATACATTGTTAGATCTTGATTATGATACAGAAGATGTTGTTGACCGACTGAAAGAATTAAAAGTTGAAGAGCACTCAGAAACTAAAATGGAGGAAAATATATAAATAAAATCAAACAGTTTGTAAGTGTATTTTTAGTATTGTATTAATCATTACATGCTTTCCAAACAATAGTGTTTATGCTTGACATAGGACCAGATGATGACTGGAATAAAATTGGACAGTGCAGTATAACAAGCAAAAATGTATATGAGCCGTTCGCAAAAGGTCCTTTGCGTATGACAGAAAATGACGGAATCCTTTATATCCATACATCAAGGTATATTTACTGGGATCCTACACAGGATAAGACAGAGATTCATCATGAAGTAAATCTTACTTATGCGGTGGATGAAGACAGTATGGAATGTGTCATGAATGAAGCTCTGGGTGACTGGGTTTCCCACTCTTTTGCCCAGTTTATTCTTTCAGATGGTGAGTCTGTATACCGTTTAGATCTTGGAGATGCTAATCCTCGTGCTGCAATCGGATTATAGCGAGGTGATTGTGGTCGGTGCAGGTGCGGATGCCGTAGATTATAAGTTAAAAGAATCATGTAAAGGGGCCGAGAAAACGCACAGCCGAGGATGATGAGAGATTTACCCGGTCATTTGAGAAAATGGTGAAAATGGGATTGGAATCAGACAAAAAATAAGAGCAATCCTTTTCTCTTTCGTAAAATAAATCGAGCTAAAAACATTTCGGAGGATTACTCTTATCACGTAGTATAACATGGGGGTGAGAATTTTGAAAGGGAAAAATTTGGATAATTAAGGTAGGTGAGATAATTTCATGCCATTAAAAATAATACGAAATGATATTACCAAGATGGACACAGAAGCAATTGTAAACACCGCAAATGCACAAGTCCGGGTTGGTTCCGGTTGTGATGAGGCTATTTACAAGGCGGCTGGATATGATGAACTTTTGAATTATCGGAAAGAACATATCGGGGTTTCAAAAGAGGGAAAGGCGTTTATAACTCCCGGATTTAATCTCAAGGCACGCTACATTATTCATGCAGTGAGCCCACAGTTTCAGAAAAATAATTCCAGCGTAGAAAAGAAGCTTCGTTCCTGTTATAAAAAGAGTCTGCAGCTTGCAAAGGCTAACGGTATCCGCTCCATTTCATTTTCATTGATTTCAACCGGAAGTTTTGGTTTTCCAAAAGAAGAGGGAATACGAATTGCCGTTGATGAAATCAATGCGTTTCTTTTAAAAAACGATATGCAGATTTATCTTGTGGTCTTTGATGAAAAATCAACTGAACTTGGCAGGAAACTTGATGCACATCTGGCATCGTACATAGATGATGACTATGCCAATACAGTAATTGAAACGCAATGTTTTCCGGATGGATGTAAGTTTCAACCGACGAGTAATTATCGGTTTGCGAAAAATGAAGTGGTTTCGGATTATGCGGAAACGTATTTTGATTTTGAAGAGGAGCATGAACAGAATCTGGAAGAACGGATGCAGCATATGACAGATACCTATTCGGAATATTTGATGTATTTGATTCAGCAAAAAAATATGGAAAATTCGGATGTATGGAAACGGGCGATTGTGGATAAAAAAGTATTTTCAAAGATTAAAAACAATCCGAGGTATCATCCCAATAAACTTACGGCATTGTGTCTTTGCATAGGGGCAAAACTAAATTTGGAGGAGACAAAGGATTTGCTTGCCAGAGCGGGGTATGCATTGTCGCCTTGTGACAAAACAGATATTATTTTCGCTTATTTTATTGAAAATGAAATCTATGATATGATTGAACTTGATATTCAGTTGGAAGAGCACGGATTACCGTGTATTATTTCATAATTTAGAGGGTCGCTTTCAGAGCGACTCTTTTTTTGAATCTTTATGTATAATGTGGATAACAAATAAATGCATCGAAAAACGATGTCAAATTAAGGAGGATGATTTTATGCGTAAAGGTTTAACAGAAGTAGTATTTATTTTGGATAGAAGTGGTTCAATGAGTGGTCTTGAGGAAGACACAATTGGCGGCTTTAATTCGATGATAGCCAAGCAGCGTAAAGAAGAAGGAGAGGCATATATTTCAACGGTATTATTTGACGATTTGATGGAAGTGGTTCATGACCGTGTGCCGGTAAAAGAGGTAGAGGAAATGACAGAAAAGCAGTATTATGTACGAGGCGGTACGGCATTATTGGATGCAATAGGCGGAGCAATTTCCCACATTGGCAATGTGCATAAATATGCGAGGGAAGAGGATCGGCCGGAGAAAACGTTGTTTGTTATTACGACGGATGGTATGGAAAATGTAAGTTCCCATTATTCTTATGAGAGAGTGAAGAAAATGGTAAAGCGGCAGCAGGAAAAATATGGCTGGGAATTTTTATTCCTTGGCGCTAATATTGATGCGATTGAGGTTGCCGGCAGATTTGGAATTGGTGCTGACCGCGCGATTAATTACGAAAGTGACAGCGAGGGAACTGCATTAAATTATGAGGTGCTTTCCGATACGGTTTCGGCTGTGCGCCGTTCAAAAACTAAATTAGAAATGGATGAGGCGGTATATCAATGCTGTGCTCCAATCCGTGAAGATTATAAAAAACGCCATAAGGGGAAAAAATGGAAATAATTTCGTTGCATTCAGTCTTCAATGAATTTATAATAATATATAATAACTTCATTGGAGGCTGATAAAATGAATGAAACTTTAAAAGTGTTAGAAACAAGAAGAAGCTGCCGAAACTTTGACAATAAGGGAAAGCTCACCTGCGATAAACTTAGTGTTTTCAAGGGTTTGAGAGATATTTGATAATAAAATATAACAATTATTAAATTCCTTGGAATACATGAAATCTCAATTCAAGATTAACGGATGTAATGTAGCAGATTTTCACAACTTGGATATTGCATGCTGCACATCCTTGAATGAATAAAAAATAGAACTGATTTGTTTTCAGGATTTTGGGAGCGGCCGGTCCTTAGAAATCATGATGTCTGCTTTCTTAGTACCGCTGCCAGCGACAACAAGCGGAAGCTCTCCTGAAAACAAACAGTTCTATTTTTTATATTTCGTTGTCAATATGTTTTCTACTCTAACGTCCCTTTTACTTTTTTGCGGGAAATACACCGCTCCTCCCGATTGGCAAGTGCCTTCACCCTGCCTTCTAACAGAAGTTCTCTTCCTTTTTCATTTCTTGTATACACACAGTCATAGTTTCCAATATACGGATGCATGCATTTTGCAAAACGTTCCGCATCCTCCTTCTTTTTCGCAAAACAATTCGGAATGGCATAGAAACCGTTCAGTCCTTTGTGTCCTTTTCTTTTCACAAGAATGTAGCGCTGGTTGTCGATTACATCAAAAAATTCATTGACACACTGTGCAAACAACGCTTTATCCCTGCCGCTTCCACCGGACAGATAAATAATATGGTTATCCGGTCCGTGCGATTCTGTCACAACTTTACAGTGTGTTTCTTCCAGAAGCTGTTGCTCCTCTAATGCTTTACGGATTCCATTTCCAAATGCCTTTAATCTTTTTAACGGACTTCCCAGCATGAAAATTTTGGGGAAACGTATCATAATTCCGGCCAGTCCGGCAGCAATGAAGAAGTAACAGGTTCCGGCCAGGCTACCATTTTGGGACGCTGCTGCGACAATACCTGCCCCAATTGCCCCGATCAGACACAGAATTCCTGACAGGATCATTGTAAGAATCGCATCCCAGAAAACAACACTTGTAACAAATTTATCTTTCACCTCTGTCTCATCCACAATATCCATTTTGTCATAGACTGCAAGTGCACTGTTCCAACGGTCTTTTAACGTATCGCGCTGTCCTGACATTTTCAGCATTTGCCTGTTTATCCTGTCAATATTCGTTTTATTAAATGGCGTTTTAATAACTGACAACCGTTTCATTCCATTTTCAATCGTATTTTCTGTATAATGCAGACCGAGAAAATGTTCCATCCTTCGCTCCAGCATACTGTAATCTTCACTGATCTGATTGTCGTCTGCCTTCAATACTTCGTTCCACGGTCTTAAACAGACTAAATGCCAGATGTTACTTGTTTTTTCCGGCTGTTCTTTCATCACACGGATGGCACGCCCTCTCATCTGGTTGCTCAACATAAATGAGCCGACAAAACTTGCAAGGATCAGGGAATTGATACACGGAGAATCCCATCCTTCCCCTAACAGCGATTTTGTGCCGATCAGTACCTGCATATAGCCTTTTGAAAAGACATCTGTTACCGCCCCTGTCAGAAAATGTGCATTTCCAACAGCTGTCACTTTAAGATAATCCGTTTCAGAAAGATTTCCGATCCTGCTGAATGTAACTTTTCCGCTCGTTCCGATCGCCTGCTCTAATGCTTCTCTTGCCTCTGCCGGAATGATCACAATCGTTCCACAAAGCACACCAAAACGGATTTGTTCGTTTTTCTTTTCATTTTCACGACGGAGCATCTCAAAAAACGGAAGCACTCCAAGTGAGTTAACATCATATTCTGTATTTCCAATTGCTTTTTCATATTCTTTCCGGATGTAATCTGTCAATACAAGCAGCCTTAAATCCTGACCGGATGCCTCATATTCATGGAACACAATATCACGGATGCTGTTACATTTTCCAAGGGAATTTGTGAGCATTTTTTCCACTGCCGCACTTTTCGTCATGACGACTTTTTTCTTTTCTATCAGACCGGCGGATTTTAAATCAGCAATTAACAGTTCACGATATGTCTTGTCACACAGGTATGAATCCACATCATCATACAAAAATCCCTGTAACAGACGCTCCATCCACTGCACGTTCATGGCTGGTAATTTTTTTGCCCCCAAAAGTCTCTGTAATCTGGACGGAAATGCAATATTTTTGCTCTGTAAATAAATCAACAGTGATGCCAGATATGCCGGATTATCCAGAAGCAGATCATCTGAAAGCTGTCCACTGAACCCTTTATGGCTTCTTACGTACGTAAGAAACTGAGTATCCTGCATGATTTTTTCTGTCATTGCTTTGCTGCGTTCTTCAAAACGTCTGACTTCCTGCTCTTCCTCTCTTGTCGGATAGTTGAAGTAAACATAATCCTGATGCGGACAGAGGCTTCCCTCTTTTACGAGTTCCGGTATCGTGATCTCTTCATCGATCTCGCCACACATATTCATGTACCGCGTCCACATAGCCGGTGTGGAATCATATGGTGGTGTTGCTGTCAACGCTATGATTTTAAGGTTATTCACCTGTTTTTTGAAATCTTCTAACGCTTTCCACCATTCGCTTCGCAGATGGTGGCATTCATCCAGACAGAGCACTTCGATCCCAGCCTCTTTCATCGTTCCAACCAGATCAAAACCGCTGTAATCTACTTCTTCTGTCTCTGTTTTCGCCGGGCACTCGTCTGTGCCTGTGCCACTATCCTCACCTGCATCTTCCTGCATTCCCTGAAATCTTGTCATGGCACTGTGCAATGCCTGATAGGTTGCAACCGTGATCGCCTTTGGCTGTTTTAAATTCTGTGAAAGATAATCTTCCCCATGTATGCCCTCACATAAAAAAGCTTCCTCAATCCTTGCGATCCACTGCTCCCGGATCGTAATGGATGGTGCCAAAATCAGTGCTTTTCCGTTCATCCTGCGGATCAGTTCAATTCCCAATGTCGTTTTCCCGGAACCGGGTGCCGCTACAATATGTATTTTTCCATCTGCCATGTACCTGTCTGCGTGTTCCAAAACCCTTGCCTGATACCTTCTCCATGTTCCCTTAAACTTTAAAATACCTTCGTAATTCATAATCATACATTTTCCTCTGCTTATTCCACTTTTTCTGTGGTCTGTAACTATTATATACAACTGCCAATTTTTTTACAAGAAAGATTATGTATGCATTCAAGTCGAACGTATGAAGCACCTTAGAAGTAATACATTATGGTCAAAAGAATAAATTATTGATATAATATAGGTAGCCATAAAGAGTCGTTTGATGTAGGAGATATTTTGCAAATACACTTCCCATATATCTGCCCAGGCAGTTGGCGGTGCGGTTGGACATAATGAAATTTCCATTATCATTCCCTGCCACCGGGTCGTAGGCACAAATGGAAGTCTAACAGGATATGCAGGGGGAATTGATAAAAAGATTTCACTGCTTGAACTGGAACATGCGGACATGAACCATTTATTTATCCCAAAGAAAGGAACTGCATTGTAGGAGGTACTTAAAATGAATCACAACGATACAGTCAAACAATCATTCAAAAACCAGGCTGAAAAGTTTGCTGCCTATCATAAGTCAAAAACGGAATATACCGATTATCTTATGAAACGAATCGGGGCAAAAGGAACAGAACATGCCCTGGAGGTGGCAGCCGGAACCTGCATTTGCGGCAGAGCATTAGCTCCTTTCGTAAAGGATATTTCTTGTCTGGATCTCACGGAAGAAATGCTGGCACAGGGGAAAAAACTTGCCAGAGAAAGCCAGATAAAGAACATTTGTTTTTAAACAGGTAATGCAGAAAAACTTCCATACGAATCGGAAACTTTTGATCTGGTAGTCACAAGACTCTCTTTCCACCATTTTGCCAATCCTGAGAAGCCTTTTCAGGAGATGAAACGTGTCCTGAAAAAAGGAGGAAAGCTGGTGGTTTGGGATATGGAAGCTGTCGAAGAGTCTTTACGGACAATTGATGATAAGATTGAAAATATGCGTGATCCCTCACATACCAGAATCCTCAGCAGGGAAGAATTTGAAAAACTGTTCGAGAAAGATTTCGAACTGCAATGCGAAGAAACTACGTTAGTGCCGGTAAATTTAAATAGCTGGCTGGAACTGACTGATACTCCTGAAGATGTGCAAAAAGAGATAACCGATTTGATGAAAGCTGAATTGGCAGGTGGTAGTAAAACTGGTTTTTCACCATATAATAAAGAATCACAAATTATGTTTGATCATAGATGGTTATTATTGATTGGCAAAAAAAATTAAGGGTAATAGGAATAAGCAGGAAGCTCCTTTGTAGAGTTCCTATCAGCTGAAAGTTGTCAGTCTTTCATCTTTTTTATCACTCACTAATTAACTGTAATCCATTAGGATTTAGCTGATGCATTTTATCACACACCTCTTCAATGTACTTTCTATCGTGAGAAATGCTAATGACAGCCCCTGGAAATTCTCGGAGCATTTTTCTTATTACCGGGCCGGATAATGGTGAAAAATTTCTTGTAGGCTCATCCAGAATAAGAACATTCGCACCACTTAAACTCATCCTCAAAAGAAGCACTTTCGCCTTTTGTCCACCAGACAACTCCCGAATAGGATGCTCCATTTCATCTGGCGTGTATTTAAGTGAACCTAGGTATGTTCTAATTCTTGTACGCTCTTCTTTATCTCCTGTTTTATCAAGGTAATCAACCGGTGTAACATCCAAATCCAGCAGGTCTTCATAAGTTTGAGGCATATATTCTGCTTTAATGTCATTCCGATTTAGGAGTTCTTCCGCTATCTTTTTTAGAAGAGTCGTTTTTCCTGCCCCGTTGGCTCCTATAATACAGATTTTCTCTGATCCTTTTATTTTCAAATAAATTCCTTCTGCCAAAATTCTTTCGCCTTCTGGAGTCATTAGCTTTGAAAGTTCATATTCTATGACCGTTTTCCCTGTTGGAATGTATGCGTTTTTATCTCCTAATTTAAAAAAGATTGCTTCTTCCTGCTCCGACATTTGCGTCATATTTTCGTCTTCTCTTTCAAATCTTCGCCCCATAGCCTTAACTGTGTGCATTTTGTCTTTCAAATTCTTTGCCACCGACGGTGCTTGTCTGGAACAATTTGCTAATGCGCTTTGCACACTCTGAGACACTCTTTGATATTTCTCATCTCGAATCTTTTTTTCCCTACGGTCACATAGTGCCCTCTGTTCTTGAAGTTCAAATTTATGAAGCCGTTCCTCCACATAGTTTCTATAGGGAAGCTTGGCCACGGTATATCTCGCTTCTGTTTTTCGCTTAATCTGCTCGATATGTATTACCATGTTGGCGGTACGCTCTATCAATGTTTCATCGTGTGAAATAAAAAGCACAATATGCTTCCATTCATTTATGGTTTTTTCCAGTAATGTAAGCGTCGCAATGTCAATATCATTTGAAGGTTCGTCTAACAATAGCACAGATACATCGCGAATAAAAAGCCGCATGAGTTGTACCTTGACTTTTTCTCCTCCTGAAAGGCTCCCCATCATCTGACTACTGTAGAAAAAATCATTTTTTATTCCAAATTTCCCTGCAATAACAGACAGTTCTTTTGGCGTTTTCTCCCAGAATACTTCTTCCTCAGAAAAATACTCGTATACGGTTTTTTTCTTATCTTCATCGGGCATCTCTTGCGGAAGGTAACCAAGACGTTCGTTTCCCATTACTCTTTCCCCATCCGCTTCTATATAGTTTTCTATAAGCGATGGATCATATATCCACTTCATTAATGTTGATTTTCCGTTCCCTTCTTCTCCAATGATAACTGCTTTATCTCCATCATTTAGCACAAGGTTGAAATCATCAAGAATTACTCTCAGGTCTTTTTTATGTGTTAAATTTAATTTCTTTATCTGTAACATAAAGTTCCTCCTTTTCGAAACACGAGTCAATTATTTTTGTACACACAAAAACGAGCCTTTTTTGCATACGCAAAAATAGACTCGCTAAATAGACCTTTATTACTTTCCCTAAGGAAAAGCAAAGGAAATGCCTCTTGCGATAATCCAACTTAAGCGTACACGAAAATAAACCTATTTTCTACAGGCTCAATAACTATATGTGTCTTACTTAAATTAAATTATCTATTAATCATTTCCTCACCTTACACGAAATGTGCCTTCCTTTTTTCTAATGACAATACTATCATACTGTATTTTTTGTGTCAACACATTCCACCTTATAGAAGCGCAAATTCCAGTTTGTAGATGCAAATACATAGTAATAAGGACAATCATGAACCAACTAAATAACATTTCAACCCCAAAGGGAAGAAAGGTATTTTCGAGAAGAATGCTTTTCTTCTCTTTTTTTATTTTAGCAGTCATTGCTTTGGCTCTGGGGCTTGTGCTTTAGTAATGCAGACGCAGATGGTGGCAGAATCTCCGAATCTGTATATTGCCAATCTGCCGAAAGAACAGCAGGAATCAAAGGATTTTGTGCGTTGTATCTGCCTGGACAATAATCAGAAAAGAGGGCGGGCAGAACTATTGCAGAAAAACTGGAAAACGATTTTATATCTGTTAGATGAGGCTCAGTTTGTGGATGCGGACACACCGCCGAAACTGGATCTGCTGCAGGCACAGGCTCCGGAAGAAGTGATAAAGTCAATTATCCGCCCGGAGATAGAGGAAGGACAGGTACTGCAGAAAAAGAAGATGTGGATGGAGATGGAAGGAAAGTGATTTGGATTATAAAGATTATGCATCTATACCGATTGCAAATAATATTGCAACAGCGAATTTTCTGATTCGTTCTACACTTGTGAATGAACAGTATTCACATCAGATTGTAAAATTTAAAAATACTGTAGATGTCAGAGTAAAAGATATGCAGTGATATGTTATTTCACAACAAAAAAAGGTCGGTTTACAACATGTCGGCTAGCTATTAAAAGACTTTTTCCGATATAATAAATATAATTGTATGTAAGTAAGGAAGTGACAAGATGCAAATAGCAATCTGCGATGATGAAAAATCTATAGGATTGATATTAGAAGAAAAAATAAAGAAATTATTACCGGATGCAGTAATAGAAAAATATTTATCTGGTGATGAATTGATTGCAAGTGGTTGTAAGCCGGATATTCTATTTTTAGATATTCAGATGCCAGGAATGGATGGAATGGAAACGGCAAGGCTTCTGCGTCAGAAAAATGAAAGAATGGTATTGATATTTGTAACTGCTGTGGAGGAGTATGTTTTTCAGGCATTTGATGTTGCAGCATTTCATTATCTGGTGAAACCATTTTCCGATGAAAAATTTGAGGAAGTTGTGAAACGTGCGGTCAGAAGCATTGAACAATATTCTGAAAATCAATCGGATGAAAAATACATGATGGTGCAGTCCGGAGGAAGTCATATGAAAGTGTTTTTGAAGGATATTGTGTATGCTGAGGTATATAACCGAAAAGTCATTATCCATACACGGGATACGAATATTGAATATTATGGAAAATTGCAGGAACTGAGTGAAATTGCGGGAGCAGATTTTTTTCGTACACACAGAGCTTACCTCGTACATTTCAAATATGTTCAGAAATATGATGCAAATTGTGTGACGATGGAAAATGGAACTGCACTGATTGCAAAGCAGAATTATCCTGAGTTTGTAAAACAATATTTGAAATATAATCAGAGGAAAGGAAAAGAAATCGGATGAGTTTGGTAGAAAAATGCTGGATGGTTACATCGAAAATTTCTGTTATTGCACTCCTTATGATTACAGGAATTTATTTTGGAAAATTTGTTTGTCCTTATATAAAAAAGAAAAAAGGGGCTGTGGCAGTCAGTATTGTTTATATTACGATTATGCTTGTTTTATATATGATTCCGCCACAGATTGACAATTTTTCCGCATATCTGATTGGAGTTATAGCAGCATTTCTTACAATGTATGTAGAGGACAGAAAAAATATATATCAGAAAATATTTCTTGCAATTACGTTCTTTTCTATCCGATGGTTAACGGTTGCAATGGCAGACAGATTTGATGATCTTGTTACAAAAGCACTTGTATTTCGGAATATGGATGCAGAAAAAGTGTGGTTGCAATACGGACTATATGTTGGAACCAGAGTTTTGGATCTTGTACTTTGTATTGCTTTTATTGCGATTGCAATAGGACTAATCAATAAAGCGTATATATACAAAAAAGATGAAATGAGTGTCAAAGAGATGGTAATGCTTATTATACCTTCACTTGTAGGCGTCACCGGGTATGGCATTTTACAATATTATCTCATGATATACGAAAGAGATACTGGAAAGAACTTGATTGATACATATGAATTTTATGGAGCTTTAAGCTTTTTACACTATCTGATTTCCATAGTTGCTATTCTTGTTGTGATTGTAATGTTTCAAAACTGGAAAGAGATGCAGGAAGAACAGCGGGGACAAGAGCTGGTATTAAATCAGATCAGTGACATGAAAAAGCATATCGAGGAAGTTGAAAAGTTGTATCGGGATATCCGCTCCATGCGACATGATATGGGAAATCATATACAGACACTGGAACATCTGGTGGCACATAATAATATGGATGATGCTACAGAATACTTGGAACATCTGAAAAATGAATGGGACGAGGTATCTCCGGAAATAAAGACAGGAAGTCCGGTGATTGATGTCATTTTGATGGAAAAGCTGAGAGAAGCAAAAGAAAGGCAGATTCGGTTTATATCAGACTTTCATTATCCGCAGAATACGAAGTTAAATGCATTTGATCTGAGTGTGATCATGAATAATGCCTTGAATAACTGTATGGAAAATGTAAGTGGAGATGATCCATATATCAGCATTTCTTCTTTTCGGAAAAACAGTATCTTTATGATAACCATAAAAAACAGTTTTGAGGGTCAGCTTAATTTTGGTGATAGCGATTTGCCAGAAACAACCAAATCTGGGAGGGAACATGGAATGGGTCTGAATAACATTCGCCGAGTTGCCAGAATGTATATGGGAGATATATCTTTGGAGCAGGGAAATGAGGAAGTAATCCTTAGCATTATGATGCAGGTAAAATAAAGAAATAAATTGACACTATGTATTTTGTAAATTACAGAAATATGTAGTGCTTTTTTGAAGCTTCACAACGAAAAAAGGGCGGTTCACAACATCGCGGTTTATTGTGAAGAAAGATATGCCGAAAGAAAAAATAAAGAGAAATCATGTTATACAGATTTTCAGGAAACGGATTTCAGAGTATTAGCTTAAGGAGGACAACGAAATGATGAAAATTAATGGATTTAACGGAACGAATACGCAGACAGGAGCATTGGGAATGGCACAGGCGAATGATTCTGTGAGCAAAAATATTCAGAATCAGATTGCAAATGCACAGCAGAAATTGCAGGACTTATCATCAAATGAAGAACTGTCATTAGAGGATAAGATGAAGAAACGTCAGGAGATACAGCAGGAAATTACAAATCTCAATCAACAGTTAAGACAGCACCAGATTGAACATAGAAAGGAACAGCAGAGAAAAAAATCATCTATGGATGATATGGTGGCTGGTACAAAAAATACATCTGCAAAGAAAGGAACAGGCTTGTCACAGGCAGGTATGCGGGCAATGATTTCCGCAGAATCATCTATGAAGCAAGCAAAAGTGCAGGGGAGTATGGCAACACAGATGGAAGGAAGAGCCGGTGTGCTTGAGTCTGAAATCAAGCAGGATGCTGGAAAAGGCAATACCGAAAAGAAAGAAGAAGAACTGGCAGATTTGCAGGCAAAAGCGCAGTCTGCAACAGCAGCACAGATGTATTCACTTTCAGATGCAAATAGATCCATGGAAGAAGCATCAAAGGCAGACAACAGTACAGATGCATCAGAAACAAAGAAGGATCAAACTCAGAAAGCAGAGAATACACAGGAAAATGCAGATACGACAACAGATGCATCAGAGAATGCAGATGTCAAAACAGAAACAGCAGAAATAATAAAAAATCCAGCATCAGAAAGTGGACAGTCGGTAGTATATACACCGATAGATATACGTTTATAGTTCGGAAAGGAGGCTGGTGTTATGTCAGAAATCAAAAGTTTTAGTGATTATACAAGTAAATATAACAGCAATGTAGATTTTTCAGCTTTGTTTAGTGGAATATGCCGGTATACAGTATTCCTTATCCACAGATAAAAAAAATAGCGGCACTAAAAAATCATATATGGGGATTGTAAGAAAAGAAGAAATCGGATATAGTAAAAACAGTTATCAAATCTGAAACAGGTCACAGGTGTAGTCTGTCTAATACTTTCCGGCAGTAAATTTACCCCATCAATGACGGCTTCAGGCTCGATTTTGCTTAGCATGTAGTCGTATCCGCGTAAGAATTCCTTCTTGTTTTGCTTACTCTGATTAACCGCCAAAATGTTTGCCCCTGCCAAATAAAGCTCGTTCATAACCGAACTGAGAACTCCGGCATTGTCCTGAAGCTTGGCATTGATTGTTGTGGTATCATCCCCCTGCTCGCTGTACTCAAATATTTTATCCTTATATTTATAGTATGCCGAGCAAGATATTCCTGGCATCTTTATAGCCTGCGATGCGTTTGCCGCCTCTCCCGACTGCAAATAGCCCTTTGCCTCAATCACTTTTACATAAACTTCCGGCAAAACAGACATATCTAGAAGTAAATAATTAACTTTTCCCATAGTGTACACCACCTGTAGGCAGTTGTATTACTGTGAAAAACACTTTGTTGTATATATTTCGTTCTATTTTGGACTAATCATCCTTGTATTCTCTGTTCAACGGAAAAGTAACTGTCATAACAGTTCCCTTTTCTGTACTTTCTTCTGCCTGCACTTTGCCACCGTGAATATCAGCAATTTCCCAAACCAAAGAAAGTCCAAGACCCACACCGCCATTTTCTCTGCTACGGGATTTATCCACACGGAAGAACGGCTGAAAAATACTTTCTTTATACTTTTCTGGTATTCCGCAACCTGTGTCGGCAACTCTGACAACAAGATCGTCACCATCCTGAGAAACAGAAACACGCACAGTTCCGTCAGGGCGGTTATACCTGATTGCGTTTTCCGTCAAATTAAAGATCAAACGATAAATCAAGGTGTCACTGCCCACCATAGTGCCGGTGCCGTCACATTCAAGAGTGACCCCTTTTTTCTCTGCCACAGGAGAAAGGTCGGCAAGAATTTCCTCAATCATCGGTGCAAGCTCAATGCAGTCATTACACGGCACAGTTCGAAGCTCGCTCATTTCAAGCAAAGTCTTTGTAACCTGCGACATTCGCCCTGTTTGTTCCTGCAATAATTTGAGGAAGTCGGCACTTTCGGTATCCAAATCAGGATGCTCAACAGAAAAAAGTTCAAGTTGTGCCTGAAGCAATGCAAGAGGGGTGCGCAATTCGTGTGCGGCATTGCCGGTGAACTGCCGTTGTGCCGTGAACCCCTCGTCAAGTCGGTCAAGCATCTGATTAAAAGAAATGCTGAATTGCTTGAACTCGGCAGGCACATCATCGGTTATCTTCATATCGGTCAAGTTATTCGGCTGAACATTTTCAACCCTTGAAGCAAAGGTGTGCAAAGGCTTCAATGCTCTGCCACTGACAAAGTATGCCAAAACACCGCCAAGCAATGTTACAACCGCTGTTATGCACCAATTTGTAGTGGAAAACGACTCCTGCGCACCGTTAACTATAATAGTTACTTCTTGGTCAAGGTCGGCACTTTCAGGGTTAAAAAATTCCTGCTCACCTTTATACGAATCGCTGTTAGCAGAAATGTCACTGCCGATAGAATCCATATAATGTCTGCCCGAATAACCGATAAGGGAATTCATAGACACGCAGGTTATACCTATAAGTATAGCAGTCATCAAAGTGATACGCCATTGAAGAGATATTTTTTTCATTCTTCTTCCCCCATTACATAGCCCTCACCGATACGATTGCGAATCGGGTCATATCCAAGAGAAGTGCGAAGTTTCTTTCTCAAAGCAGAAATATGTACCCTTATCGAATTGCTGAAATTGTCAACGCTATTGTCCCACACATGTTCAATAAATTCTTCCTGACTTATGGGGCGACCTCTGTTTACCATAAGATATTCAAGTATGCCTGTTTCCTTGCGGGTCAACGGCAAAGGTTCGTCTCCGACAATAGCCTTGCGAGATTTTGTGTCAAACGAAACATCACCGCAGGTCAGCACAACATCATTTTGAGTGAACTGTCGGAGGGTAAGACTGCGAATCCTTGCAGCAAGTTCTTCCAAATGGAACGGCTTTGCCAAATAATCGTTTGCACCTGCATCCAAACCGTCAACCTTATCAGACACTTCACTACGGGCAGACAAAATCAGCACCTTTGTGTCACGGTCGGTTTTTCTGAGTGTTCTCAAAACAGTCATGCCGTCAGCACCCGGTAAATTCAAATCAAGCACAACGAGGTCAAAGTTATCGTCAGCAAGCATTTGCATTGCGGTTATTCCGTCATAGCAACAGTCAACGCTATAAGCGAGACGCTTCAAGCTACGAGCGATTGTTTCACACAATATTCTTTCGTCTTCAACAACTAAAATGTGCATAAAAACTCTCCTTGCTTTAAAGTATATTTATAGTGATAATTATAGCACAAAAACATAAAATCTGTGTTAAATTTCTGTTCTTAACGAAAATTTTATATCCGATGTGCTACAATGACGCCAGAAAATGAAAGGAGTGATTGAATTGACCAGAGCAAAAAAGGCTTTATCACAGGCAGTACTGCTTATTTCGGGAGCTATTATGCTCGGCTTCGGCGCAATGCGTGGCGAAACTGAAACTGTTTTGAGCAAGGCAATCAGGCTTTGTTTGGAGTGTGTAGGAATTGGATAAAAAGAAAACAAAGAATAAAAACCATAATAAGAAAAAATATACGGCATCAAACCAATTAGCCAAATTCCGAGGATGGATTCAGGCAGGAGCAACTCTGCTGACAAATATTCATCTGCCAAACTTTTTTAAAGGCGAAATTTATCAAGGCAAAGGCAAGACCGTTTGTGTGCCGGGTCTGAACTGCTATTCCTGTCCTGCCGCATCGGGTGCTTGCCCAATCGGCTCATTTCAGGCGGTAGTCGGCTCGTCAAAATATAAGTTTTCTTATTATATAACAGGATTTCTCATTTTGTTGGGAGTTCTGCTCGGACGCTTTATCTGCGGATTTTTGTGTCCGTTTGGTTGGTTACAGGATTTGTTGCACAAAGTCCCGACCAAAAAGTTTTCAACAAAAAAACTCAAGCCACTGACATATATCAAATATGCAGTACTGCTGTTGGCAGTTGTTTTATTACCGGTGCTCATAGTAAATGATTTGGGGATGGGCGACCCATATTTCTGCAAATATATATGTCCGCAAGGTGTGCTTGAGGGTGCGTTGCCACTTTCGGCAGTCAACGAAGGTATCCGTTCGGCATTGGGACAACTGTTTTCGTGGAAACTTGTTGTGCTGATTTCGGTAGTCGTTTTGAGCGTGCTGTTTTACAGACCGTTCTGCAAATGGATTTGCCCACTCGGTGCATTCTATGCACTGTTCAACAAGGTTTCGCTGTTTGGGATGAAGGTAGACGAGCACAAATGCGTTTCGTGCGGTAAATGTGCAAAGGTGTGCAAAATGGATGTTGATGTTACAAAAACACCTAACAGCACCGAATGTATCCGATGTGGAAAGTGCATAAGTGCCTGTCCTACCGAAGCGGTTAGCTTTCAATACGGCTTTGGCTTGTTTAGAAAAACAGTAGACGAAAACGCAAAAATTGAAAACAAAACAAACAAAAACGAAACAATAAAGGAGGAATAATTATGAAATTTTCAAAAATCTTAACAGTAGTATTATTAGTTTCTGTATTGGCAATCAGCCTTATTGCTTGCTCAACATCAAAAAACAACAAAGACGAAAAACAGTCAATAGATTCAAGTATTTCAACCTTGATGGCAACAGAACCGAACAGCGCTGACGAGGCTTCAAAGCTCCACAATCAGCTTATGGAAAAAGAAAACGAAATCTTGTCAACAGACAAAGCTCTTTGGGAAAAAGTATTTATGGCTTCAAACAAAGACAATCCAATGATTGAGGACGGCACAAACTACGGTGACTTCCTTCTCAAGACAATTGAGGGTGCAAAGGACCAATTTACAGATGAGGAATACAAAAAACTCGTTGCCGGTGCAGAACAAATCAAGGAAATTGAGGGCAAACTCACAATCTTGGAGCAAAAATATCCTGAATGTGCAAATGCACCTTCAAACGGTGACAGCGTTCCGGCTGACAGCAACGGCGTTATTTCAAACGGCGGTGGCGCAACAAGTTTTCCGTCATTCGACGGCAAGGACCTTGATGGCAACGATATAAAGAGCAGTGACTTTTTCAAAAGCAACAATGTAACAGTTGTTAACTACTGGTTCAGCACTTGCAAGCCATGTGTCGGCGAACTTCCGGAATTAGAAGCACTCAACAAGAAACTTGCTGAAAAAGGCGGTCAGGTTGTCGGCATCAACACATTCACAATTGACGGTGACAAGACAGCAATTTCAGAAGCAAAGGACATCCTTTCAAAGAAAGGTGTAACATACAAGAACATTTGGTTTGATTCAAACAGCGATGCAGGCAAGTTCACATCAGGCATTTTCTCTTACCCAACAACATATGTTGTCGACAAGAACGGCAACATTGTAGGCGAGCCAATCGTTGGTGCAATCACTGAAAAAAATCAAGCAAAGACACTTGAAAAACTCATAGACCAGGCTTTACAGGTCAAATAAGAATAAAGCATAAAGTGATAACCTCTCCCGAATTGAACTGCCCCAAGTTGTGCAGACAGCACAAAAAAACAGGTCTATGGTAGAATAATTAAATTTTAAGCAACAAACTGATTTCGTTTTTCTAACGGAGTCAGTTTTGTTTGAATACGGTAATTATTGGGCGAGATTGAGAACAAATTAAAAACTATTATATCTGGTAGTCTTCAGGAATATTTTGGTACATCTTGGCTAGTTAAAGGCCTTCCTAAAAATACCTATACCAAGGCAAAGAAGCTAAGACACAATGAATTCTTAGATTGAGTGCAATTAAGAATAAACTATCCAAAATCATATAGTGTTCCAGTTGACGAATATAGTTATGTAAGAAGTGTTTACGACTGGATTATCTCAGAAATTTACAATAGTAGACAAGTGTAATATTGTAAATTTTAAGAGGATAAAGAAATTCAGCAAATCTACATCCAATTTCAATAAAATCAATTTTGTGATAAAAACATACCGTCTAGACAGCTACTTTTTTAGCTATTATCCAAAAGACATATAATATATAGGCTCGAATGGTGAAAGTGCCCATTTGGGCCTATTATTGTATGAATTCATGCGTTACAACCAGAGCAAGATCCACCCATGTAATACAGTATTGTCATTTTGACAATTTTGCATTATTTACATTCAATTAACCGAAAAAATAAAAATTTTTAATCAAGAGCCTGTGGAAAAGAAAATCCAGGCAGATCATTTCGAGCAGCTTGCAACAAATGGCGGGAATATGACAGTGCTGGAACTGGTTGAAAAATATACATCAACCAAAACTGGTGTCAGACCTACTACAGTTAGAAGGACCTTTCTTTCTGAAATCATCTTCTTTATCTATTTCGAAATAGAAATTTGTGCAATCGAAATAGGTGTGCGAAGTATCAAAATGATAGAGCTGATGAATCTGATGATTGTAGATTTCGATAATCTTTTCGTACTCGCAGCCAATATATTCGAGGCCGTCGTAAAGCTGGTTTAAGGAAAAATCATATGTTTCAAAAAGTTTTGGAATTACTTCGTCATATGTTTTGGATTTTGAGCATGGGTGAACAAGCCTTGCATAAACAAGAGATGACATCATATCGAAAACATTAAAACGGAAATCAGTAGCCGTCTGCATCAGGTCAATGTATTTCTTGACCGAAAGTTTATCGTTGATATTTTTAAGCGGAAAATAGCCAATCAATTTTTCAGGAGATTCATCTGATATTTGAAGAGCTTTCTTGGCATTCTTCGTTGTCTGAAAGTCCTGATTCAACTGATTAACTTCTTCCTTAAAATGAGATATGGGATCATCAATCCCCTTTGCTTGTAATTCGTGGACATATCCAATCGGCTTATAAGATTTGTGAGCAGTGTGACCACGTTCCGGGTCATAAAAACTTTCGTAAATCTGAAGATATAATCCTTTTTTGTTCTTTGTTTTTTTTAAGAAATATGCCATAAAAATGCACCCTCTTATAGTACAACACCATAGCACTATAAAAGCAAGTATAAAATAAAAAATTTGTCAAGTTTTTTTGAATAAGAAAAAATATAGTGCTAAATACTAAAGACGGAAATAGTACAGTAAAAGAACAGAATAGTGCATTTTTGATTTGTTCAAATTATTTTATACTAGAGTAAAATAAATAAGAAGGAGGTTTTTTGCAATGAGCAAAAACAGGATTTACCGTGTGGCATGTAGTGTATTGCTATGCGTATTGATGTTGGGGTCAATTTTAGTGCCAAGTAGTAGTGATAAGAGGAGTTCGGCAGCTTCGAGCAGTTTATTAAGTACGTATGGTTCTTTATTTGGAAGATCAGGAAACTGCGTATCATTAAGCCAGTTGCAGAATTCGAGTACATTGGCACACATTAAGTCACAGTATAACAGTATTACATTGGAGAATGAGATGAAACCAGACGCATTGTTGGGTTATTCTCCATCCTTGATTACAAGAGACTCCGCAAAGAATCTTGGATACTATGTATCCGGTTCCTTTACAGAATCCTATGTGCCAAAAATCAATTTTGACACGGTAGACAAAGTTTTGAAAATTTGCTATGAGAACGGAATTGGGGTTCGTGCTCATACACTTGTATGGCATAGCCAGACACCAGATTGGTTTTTCCGTGTAGGATATTCTACCAAATATGGTTATGTATCACAGGATCAGATGAACAAACGTATGGAGTACTACATTAAGACTGTTATGAACCACGTATACACAAGCAAGTATGGTAGTTGTGTATATGCTTGGGATGTAGTAAATGAGTATCTTCATGCAACAACATCCGGTTGGGAGAAGATTTATGGTGCGCGTACAACAAGACCAGCTTTTGTAAAACGTGCGTTCCAGTATGCATATGATTGTATCAAATACTTCGGTTTAACAAATAAAGTAAGTCTTTTCTATAACGACTTCAATACATACATGGAAGTAAATGATGTAATCACAATGATTAATTACATCAACTCAGATGGCAAGATTTGTAATGGTGTGGGTATGCAGTCTCACCTGTCAACATCATATCCAAGTGTGGCTTATTATACACAGGCAGTTCAGTCCTTTGTAAATGCAGGTTTTGAAGTACAGATTACCGAGTTGGATGCAACCAACAAAGGAGATCAGGATTTGGCAAATTATTTGTACAGTCTGATGAAGAATGTGATTAGTATTAAGAAAGCCGGAGGAAAGATTACAGGTCTTACTATTTGGGGACTAGCAGATGATGTAACCTGGATTAAAGGACAAAAACCATTGTTGTTCTCTACCATTGGAAATCCAAAAACTGCATATTGGTCTGTTCTTCAGGCGTATAAGGATTCGGGAGTGACTCAGGCAACTGTAACACCAAGCAGTTCAAGTTCTACTATCAGCAATGGCTGGTACTACATCAAGAATGTTAATGCACAAAAATATCTTCAGGTTAAGAATAATCAGGGAGGAAACAGCGTTAACGTTGAAATCGGAACTGGAACAGGTGTTCGGGGGCAGAAATGGTATGTGACTAATACCAGTGATGGTTACTTCACATTGAAGAATGGTAATGGCTACATGTTGGATGTACAGTATGGTGCAAACAACGATGGCCAGAATATTCAGACATATTCTGCAAACAATGCAAATGCACAGAGATTCAAAGCAGTTAAGATTGGTAATTCCAATGCATATGGTATCGTTACAAAGATTTCCAGTGGTAAGAAAGCATTAGATGTATATAACTGGAGCAAATCCGATGGAGCAAATGTATGTCAGTGGTCATACTATGGAAATGCTAATCAGCAGTGGATTTTCGAAAAATGCTAAGATAGACCATAGAAAGAAGATCTTTATACAAAAAACCAATATATGGTGCAAAATGGCCGGGTGGACAAATGTTCATCCGGCCATTGCTCTTTTGGAGGTGGAGTCTTTGCTGATATCAAACATTTGTTAGTGTATAATTTTCATTGGCAAAAATAAGTAATTAAAAAGGGAAGAAGGAA
>OKVF01000246.1_pt1 | contig 68716 bp, 60 predicted proteins | sample 1604831 | NCBI WGS metagenome assembly OKVF01 (sample SAMN01760980, study PRJEB22395) | human gut metagenome
TCGACAGGCTGACACCAGCCGCCTGAGGAGCTACACTTTACTTGCGAAACTTAAGTCAATAAGAATGAATGCACAATGCATAAGATAGAAACAGGTGTAGAATTTAAGAGTTAAGAAAGGAATGGAGGATGAGTCAAAAAAGCTATCCTCCATTCCTTTCTTATTTTAACAAAATAATATGATCATCACTTATTTTACTCATATTATCAATCAAAATCAAAGTGAATAAAATTTCTTATATCCTTACTTATCCTATTCTTGGAGGATAGTGATTGGCCGGCGTATTGGTAAATATACGTATGATGGTAAAAGGTTCCTTATCCTTGAAAAATTCAATCTCGGAAGAAGGTAATGTCTCTACCTTATGTACATAGTTCTTGTCCACTTTATACGATTCCACATCCTTTGTAATAAAGAATTTGTTAATCATATACAAGCATGGCCCCGTCACATCAGGACAGAAAGATTTTTTAATCTCCTCCAGCGAAACCAAATCAAACTTTTGGGAAGAAATCAGATTCTGGACGAAAATATAAGGCTCGCCATTAATCTCCAACGTGTCTCCTAAGGAAAGATCCTTAGACATCACAATAGAATCCTGGCCAGTCTCTCCTACACCACGAATAACAAACGGTTTATGCTCACGTTTGATATATACTGTCGGATTTTCCTTTCTTTCCACTTTATTCTGATCAATTCCGATATCACTTTTAATAAACTCATTGTTCAGCAACGTCGCAATGGGTAATTTAGCAAACTGTTGATCTGTAAGAAAACCAAGCTGCTCATTCTTGTCTGTAACCCATTTACGGTCACCGTCCTGTAATCCGCCATTCAACAAAGCAGCGTTGGCATGAATAATCCCGCATACCCATAACGCCAGTAAAAACTTTAATTTCATACAAATGCCTTTCATAAGATACCAATTTAAAATTTACACTCAAACAGAGAACTATTTCAATCGCACTATAACAAATTCAACAAAACAGATTATATTTTCCGCTGCCAAGTTAAGAGAAATATTTTATACATACAATAGTTACAACCTTTTTATGATGAATTACATACTTTTGTATATTATTCCTATTTGCAATTGATATTCCGGACTATCAAAGCACACAATATTTATAAAGCAAAAGACGCATAAATCTACTTTTTATGCGTCTTTAAATTACATTTTATTCAAAAGTTATTTTACCACTAAAGGCTTTTATAAGACAAATCCACTACTGATTTGTCAAAGCATACGATACCTGGCCATCCAATAAGCGGACTTCTCTTTTTCAAAATCTCCACGGTCGATGTCGGAATAATCTTCCAGGGTATGAAGAACAGAGTAATTCCCTCCGTCGTGATGTTGTGCCCAGGTTAATTCCGCCAAAGGAGAATCCGTCAGTTGTCCAATATGATGCAATTCATACGGATCACCGTTCTTGTCATGTGGCGGATAACCTTCTCCCATCAGGTCACGATTACTCCAACCTCGCCAATTTTCACCATATTCTTTTATCCACCATTCCGGCATCAGGTAATCCGGATCGATCTGAGGCTGGATTAAGGCCGGCTTTCCATTAACAAGAACTTCTTTCAGCCCGGCACTGAGATATATAGCGGCCTCCTTTTCACTTTGAATGGCATTGACAATAGCAGCTGACCATCCGGTCTTCTGTTGGAGTTGCTGTCTGAACGTTTTCATTTTTTTCTGATATTACAAATGTTTAATTTTTTTGTTTTTTATAATCAAGCCTGTTGTTACACACTTTTCATCATTCTAATCCGTAAAAATTCCATATTCAGTTAAAACAAGGATTGAAAATAAGTAAACAGATTACTGAAAAAATCAATAACGACCGTACTGAGGTAGGCGACAAGCTTCACCAGATAATAAATAATCACACAGAATACCATAATCATGATACCTGTCCAGACTGCTTTCTGGTTCACTTCGTGAATCACGTCCTTGTCATCTTCTACAAAACCGACAATCAACTCAAAATTCTTCACATAAGACCGATGGAAAATATCCAAAATATCACCAATACAGAAAGGAATCAGACCTATTGCCATATCCTGAAGCACATTGAATATGACCGCTAGGGTCAAAGGCAATGAACGGACTTTGAATGCCGCCAGATAAATAAACGGAAAAACGAAAAACGATGTCAGTGCATCACCAAATCCCGGCGCGAAAAATCCGATGATCGGATCAAGATAGAATTTGTCCATCCATTTGGCAATGTTTTTGGAGGCTTTATAGGATGATGACTGTTCTATTTCCTTCCGGCGTTGCTGCTTTTTGAGCTGCCGCTGCTCTTCTTTCCTCATGGCCTGTTCCATTTGCTGCTTTTCTTCTGCATGGTCAAGACCTAAATCCTGCATAGCCTGACGTCTTCTGTTACTCTGCATCTCACTCATAACTCTATGATTCTATTTCCGTTTATAAAATCTTCCAATTCTTCTTTACTGATCAGATGACTGTCATTGTCCATCAACGACAGCAACCCTTTCTTCAACTCTTCATGATTCCGGGCTGTATTGACCTGTTGCAAACTCTTCCTGAGTACAGCACTTCTGTCATCTATGCGTGCCTGATACTCCCGGAAACGGCTCTGCAACAAAAGGAGTTCCTGATTATACCTTTTCTCCGCAATGCGGTTTTGGGCTTTCATGACCTCCAGCCGGACCGCAGCTTCCAGAAAAGCCGCCGTGTCCTGGACAGCCCGGTTACCCGATGCAGCCAAATAATCCTGATCCGCCTCGGACATATCGTGTCCGTTTGATTCTGCAGCCGTTGCAGGTTCGCCGCCAATAGCCTGATCATGCCGATCCGCCATAGCCGTCTCATGCTGTGATGATTCAACTGAAGTCATCATGTGCTGCACCAATATGGGAGACACATTCGCATTCTCCCTGACAGCCTGAGCAAAAACACCAATCTTCCGGCTCATGTCTTCCGGTAACCGGATATCCTGTCGGGTGACCGTCACCGGAACGGTCAACGAACGATCCAACCGAGTACTTGCCATCTGCCGTCCCAAACGCAGCAAACTGACCATGGCCTCCAGATGAGGAAGCATCCTGATACGAATATTCTGGTCAACACGGAGATGTTTCATGATCACCTCGTTCTGTCGGCACAAAGCCTGCTTAAGCCGGCCACGTTCCGCCTGATGTCCCTTCAAGGCCGCCTGTTGCCGGGCCAGTTCATCACTGTCAAGTTTTACATCCACCTGCAGATTCTCATATTGTGTAATGACAGGCTGACAGGCTTTATTCCATTCGTAGATATTCCGGTTGTATGTTCTTCCTGAAGCCCCGAAAGTCAACAGATTAACCAAGAAGAACGGCTTTGACGGTTTGGTTCGCATGGCTTCCTGATACTGTGCCTGCATGCTGTCCAACAACTGCCTGCATTCCTCTATGCGTGTAGAATAATAACCGATATTGATCTCTTCGTCGCTCATTTTCTGCTCCGTACTTTTCAGTTTATCCAACAGGACATCACGTTCTTCTTTCAGTCCTCTGATTTCCTCGTTATCATAAAACGAAGCAACAAGCTGCTCCCACTCATCTGTAAGTACCTGACCGGCAAAACGGCAGAAAGCTTCAGCTTGCGGAATGGCCACGTCGTTCAATGACTTGTAAATGACACATAACCGCCCCAGATCTCCTTCAATCAACGAAACGTCATGATTCACACTGTTCTTCAGCAAAAGCAGTTCCTGCTTCAGGTTCGCCACCTTCTCCCCCGTTTCCATATAATGTGAAAGCATATTCAGACCGGCCAGTACCAGACCAGCCTGCTTACTGCCCGCGGCCTTGTAAGAAACACTGGCCGCTTTCAGAGACTGGGCAAAGCTATCCGAAATATCAGACATCAGTACGGCACATTTCTCATTGATCTTGCTGTAATCCAATTGCACCTGCTGCATCATTTCATGCACGTTCAGATAGCCGATTGTCTCAAAATCGAAAAGTTCGGGAGCAACCACCTTTATGGCATCACCGAATACATCCACAAGAATCCGGGCATACCGGCTATAAATATCACAGATATAAGCACGAAGCTTTACAAAATCGGCTATCAGCGTCTGAATCTGCTGCCTGGCTTCATCATAATGGACAACCAACGTAGAATAACGGTTAAAGACCGTAGTGGCTTCCTGTCTGACCCGTTCTACGCCCCTTGTACCGATAATGGTACCGGCTAATTGATTACCTGCGCGGAGTACTTCCCCGTGCATCACGTCCGTCACTGATTGCTCCACCGTAGCCACGGCCCGATTCCAGTCCGCCAATCGCTGTCTCTCCACTTCAAAGAGACGGTCGGTATCATTTTCCGCAATCAGTCCGTCGGTCTGGTATTCATCTACCAGGAATCCTTTGCGTTCATTATCATAGAAAAAAGTTCTGATCTTTTCATCCTGATTGAAATGGCGATAACTCTCCCACACCAGCAGTCCGACCTCAAGGCAATCGTTTGGAATCCCCAGTTCCTTCAAGTCGTAAGCCAGATCCGCCCTCGTATAGACCAAATCTCCCTGATGGGCCAAATCCCGAATTTTCTGATAAATCTTTAAATTATCCTTCATTTTCGTCCATTCTGATTATCTACTATATTCATCTTCTTTCCTAAAGCGCAGATGCATGAGCTCCTTTATTCATACCCTTTGGATGATTGACGCACTGCCCTCCTGTCATGACCATAATGGAAGGAAACTTTTTTCCACAGTACTTACAGGTATATTCACGTTTTTCACTGCCTTCATAAAGTTTATGATGTCCTTTGTGACTGCCATCCGGATGCCGGGTACAGGTAGCGGAAGTCAACTGGCGGATATCGGGAAAACGTTTACCACAATATTCACAATAAAAATTTTTCTTTTCCATATCTTGATTCTTCTCATTTCCTTTAAACGAAGTAAAGGACAAACATAAAACCGACAAAGACACACACCATAAAAAAAGAGATACTTTGCTTTTCATAGATACCCTTATTTGAAATGACACTTTGTTATTCATTCAGGCTTTCAGAGCAAAGGGAAAAGCCCCTGCTCAAACCTGCTTTTCACAGAAACTTGCATGGCAAAGATAAACGATAAATACCGGGAATTAAAGCCAAACAGCAAGTTCTTCATTTATTTCGCCAATAATATTCATAAACAGCTGAATATAAATATCATGCAAAATATCTGTTACTAAAATCCTACTAACAGAGAAAATATCCGTACCCTCTGTCAGCCTCCGTGAGAGTCATGAGATGGGCTTACCATCACCTTTTTCCGGACCTGACTGAATATGGATCTCATCAGCCGGATTTTACTGTCATCTGCCTTTTCCGGTATCTGGCAATGACTGAACTCATAACCGAACATCCTGGAAAATCCTGTATTAATACCTTTCGTAGGGACGTCAAAATGTTCCTTGACCAACTTCAGGAATATTTCCCTGTGCATTCGCAACATACCCGGACCGAAATCAAGCTTATCCCCCATCCGGACAATCAGCTTTTGCTTGGCGCAACGTTTCAGCAATGTCACAATATCCTTGATACCCGCACCGTCTTGTTTCAACGGCACGCTCAGACTGTTATGGTCAACATATTCAATTTTCAATCTGAAGGACTCCACCGCATGTGGATCATTAAAACTTTTTTCAATCAGTTTCCGCAGCCATCCTGCATCCGGTTTATCCGATATGACAGCGTATTTTTCCACCAGCGTTTTCCGCTGTTTCGGAGAAAGCTTCGGCTCCACCCCCTCATTGACAAAGAGAAATGCAGAAATGACCGGAATGTCTATCATGCCAATAAATTGAAGGTCACCATGAGCCAGCAAACAATCTTTCACGGCCTTATTCCAAGCTACCACCACTCGCGGCTGAAGTTCGTTCAGCACGTCCTGAAAGGCTTCATAATCGGCATCGAAAAGACTTTCGTTTTCCGCATACGGAGGGGTATATCCATCCGGCCAGTAATGCTGGATGTAATTGGTAAACGCCACCTGCGCCCAAAATGACCGTTTTTCATCTTCCGAAAGATAATCACGCTTGTTCAACATGAGATAAGTAAAAGCATCGTAAGAAGGATACGGAAAACCTTCCAGATAAGATTCTATCTCTATCGTGTCACTATTGGACAGCTTGTAATACGACTGGTCATTTTGGTCTATATAGCACGGACAGGCTCTATCCATACATCTTATTCGGGCACTCGAAGCACATTCTTCCTTCAAATGTCTGCAATCCGCATACGGACAATAAAAATGGGAACCCAAAATTAAAGTCTTCATGCCATGAAATCCCGTTTCATAATTTTCCCCGATCCTTGGGATGAAAAAATATTTCTTCATAACTCACTCCTCACTGACATAAACTGTTCATATTTCCGCTTAATGACAGTTTTCAAAAATAATGAAATCAGAACAGAAAAACAAATTGGAAACTTACAAACTCAATTCACTTTACTATCAAAGGCCACTAGCCTTGTCCGCGGTCTCTTTATATTGGCTTTACCGCCTCTGATGAATGCCATTATCACAATTCTTGATCCGTTGCAAGACGATATATCCCAATGCTGAAACCATCATCACCGCACCAATAATCGGAATCACGGCCAAGATGAATCTCCCCACCACTATGCCTCCGCCACCACTGACCACAGAGCCGCCTCCCAACCACGCGACAGCCGCATTGATACAAGCCTCGCCAGTCAACATACTGATAGGTGTTCTTGCGGATGCCATACCCTGCATGGCGATCCACATCGCCACTGTCTGACCTTCTAAAAACACGGCAAGTCCCATACAAGCCGTGACCACTGCATAAAAACTATTTTTCTTTTTCATATCCATACGTTTTTAAGTACAAAGCAAGCGTATGGTTATGCCAAAACACAGCATAAGAACATTTAATGTTCACCTTTGCCCGTTATTTCCATCCTCTTATTGGATAATACCTGTATCATTATCCTTCAGTTCAATAGATCTGTTGATCTCACGGAACCTGCGTCCCTTGTTCAGACGCCATGTCACCGTCAGACTGACGAGGTTACAGGAATCCGTATTGTAAAGAGCTGTTTTCTTATAAAGATTACGGTTCAGGATTTCCGTCTCGTACATCTTGTACCGGCTCTGTAAAGGCTGTTGCCAGTTGAGGGCAAACTGCCAGTCCCTGTAGGTATAGGCCGCTTTCAAGACGATGTCTCCCCCACTGTATCCTTTCGTTTCCCCTTCCAGAAAGCGTGAGCCATTGTCGGCATACACATAAAGTGAAATCGGCCCCAAATAGGCGTTAAGGCTGCCCGTCGCAAAATAGGACGTGTAGCAATGCGTATAGTCATCACCGAAATTAAAGCAACGGAACAAGCCGCCATAAGCCGTAAAAGACAGTTTCTCAGGAAGCAGCCAATAGCTGGCATAGGCCATAAGAAGCAAGGCATCTATCTCTTTCTGGTTGTGCTGGGTATAGACAAACCGGTTGTCGGCTGTGCGTTCATACACCGCCATATTGGGACGGCGGCACATCTTATAGAACCCTTGAAGATTGGCCTGCAGACGCGAACCGGTATACGAGAACTGAAGCTTGTGATTAGCCTCACGGTTGGGCTTGAGGTCAGGACTTCCCACCGTCCACTCCATGCGGTTGGTACGTATGGCAGCGTCGCTGATCATGGCCACACGGGATGTCCTTTCACCCGACTGAAAATTATAGCTCAGCTGCAAGGTACGGGTAAAGTTGTAACTCAGTGCGACTTTGGGACAGAAGGTCAGATAATCATAAGAATGGGACAGCTGACGATAATGCAGATAACTTGCTCCGACTCCAGCCAAATAACGGACATTCTCCCATAGCCCCTTGATCTCAGAGAACAGATACACACGGTTGTGGTGCATGGGAGTCACAGCAGACACATCCCCCGAATATTCATTATGGGTATACTTCTGACTGTAATTGAGACCGGCGGAGAAAATGAACGGTTTAAGTTTGTTTTCATAAATGGCCTCACTCAGAAAAGAACCGGTCTCGCCGTCAACCTCATAACGGTATGGCGATCCTTCATCATAGCTGTCAGATGAACGGGTGTCAATGTATGTCCCTACGGCATTGAGGGTCAAGGACTGCCGGGACGTCAACTGATGAAAGTAGTAGAGATCGAGCACCGGACTGCCGGTCCGGCTCTCTTTCTGTTCAAAAGCCGTATACATCTGCTCACCGTCCTGAATCTGTTTCCGGCTGGAATGATCCGGCACACGACTGAAATCACCGCTCAACGAGGCCTGAAACACGTAGCGGCTGGAATCAGCCAGATTATAGGTCAACTTCATCTGGTGACCCAGATTCCGATTACGGGAAGCGACATCGTTGCGCCGGATCGTATAAACGGTACCATCTGTCAGATGGTAGTCGGCCGTTTCCTCCTCCCGCAATCCTTTGAAATTCCGGTAACCCAAACTGTAGTTCAACGACAACTCACTCTTTCCCTTGTTCCACTTGCCATATACCGTATAGTCGCCGTTACGAGTCGTCAGCGCCTGAGTAAGCGAACTCCCCAGAGTATAACCGTTATCCGCCCGCCTGGTGATAATATTGATGACATAAGCTATGCCGTCCCCATAGCGGACACCGGGACTGTCGATAAATTCAATCGAACGAACGCTTTGGGGATCAAGCGCCAACAGCTCCGCCTTGCCCGCTATGATATCGTTAATACGGATCTGCACACTGCCCCTGTGGTCAATGGCCGATACACTATGACCCACCTCATCCACACGGATATTGGGAAGGGTAAACTGCTGAAGCAGACTATACCCCGAACCCGCAGCAGCTTTCTGCCGACTGGTCGGATAAAGCCACATTCCGTCTGCCTTATAAACAATCCGGTCTGCCTTGACTTCCACCTCATTCAGCTTGACAGCAGTTTTGGAATCCTGTGCAAGCACCGGAAAGGACATCAACCCCACGACCATCCCGACTACGACGTGCCGGACGATCCTCCGGAAAACGGATACCGGAGGCAGAGCGTCTCTAACGACCTCAAGAAAAAATAATGCAAGTGTTTTCATTTGTTCCTTTTTTTGTTTCAGGAACAAAAGTAAGATACGTCTTCAGAAGCGTCAAAAACAGACACTGACATTTACCTGACAATTCACCGTCAGACTTTCATCTCCTTGATTTCCAAAGAATAATGCCGTCCTCTTTCCGTGACGATTTTCAGACGGGTATGTTCCTCCACTATGGGTTTCAACCGGCGTATAAGAGTATAAAGCGTATCGTTGGCATCCTCCTTCTTTGGCCATAACGCCGCACAGATCTCCTCTTTCGAAAGCGAATGCGAGGGAGCCTGCCAGAACAGTTGCATTAACTGCTGCTGCATGGGGGTGAAACGGATAGGCGTACGATCCTCGCTATAGAAACGGTTATCGGTTTCCGAATAGACCAGCCCGCCGTAACCGGTCTCAAGCTGGCAGGTCAGGTCATTCTGTCTATTCTTCCGCGTATAAACGACCGACCCTATGGCCCAAAGGATGGCGGCAACCATCAGACTGACCGGAAGACGCTGGTCGGACATACAAAATACTGATGCGGCCGACAAACGGGCATAACCTTTCAAGGCCAGCACCTCACCCGCCTGTCCGTTCGGAATGACCAGCGTATCGCTGCAGATCGCGTGATGATCTGCCAGACTTCCCCGATAATGCTCGTCCATGATATCGAAAGTGAGGAAAGCTGCCTCTTTCAGCCGCGGATTTTTCAGATGACGACAAAAACGCTCATCCGACACGGCGATCAGGACCGGTCCGCCTGAAGCCTGCCGCAGCTGCTTATAGGTTCTGATCGTATCCTGCGTCACGATCTGGTTTTTCTCCTCCTCCAGAGTCAGCAACAACGCCTGATTCAGATCTGCCGTGATATCATGATAAGTAGTGCAGTAATTATGATGCCCTGCCCACAGCGAAGTCAGCATCAGCGTCAGAAATACAGCAACGGGAAGTATTCTGTGATTCATAAGTTACATGAGTTTATTTTCCACAAAAATAGTCAATTTTATGTTTCCCGGATAGTCCCAAATGACTCTAACAGGCAACGCTACTCCATGAATTAACATTAATTTGATATCCTAACAGAACCGGTATATCGGAGGAAATTCCTTCTGATCGTTATGATAGGTGGACGGAAACGGCAGCCTGCTACAGAAAAAGCGAGGAAAGATTTTCACTTTTGAATGGATCGGAATAATAAATCTGTCATAAATGCAATTATATATAAAGTATGACATACTGATTGATTATTGGTTTAGATTCGCTTTTGGCCAAGCAATGCGGAATTGAAATGCCGGAAACACGTCTCTTTGAAGATAAATATTTTGGTATGGAACGATTTGATAGGACTCCAAATGGCAAGTTGCATGTAGTAAGCATGGCAGGCCTTACAGGGGCCGATTACCGTTTACCAAGCATTGATTACACTCATATATTTCAAGTTTGTGCCATGCTGACACATAGCGTAAACGAGCTGTGGAAGGTCTACCGACTGATGGTATTCAACTATCTGATAGGCAACAAGGATGACCATGCCAAAAACTTTGCCTTCATTTATCGTGATGGCGATTGGCATTTCTCGCCGGCTTATGACTTGCTGCCAAGCGATGACATCAACGGCTTTCGTACGACTTCAAATAATGATAAGATCGAACCAACAAAAGAAGATCTGTTTGCAGTAGCGATAAAAGCTGGATTGGACAAGAAGCAAGTTACGGAAATATATGAGAAAATGCAGAATATATCAAAAAACAATAAATCTTGAATATAAAAAATAAATGACGACTATTTACGACAATACCCTAAATAGGCTTGTCTGATTTATAATAACTGAAATCTTAAACCTTGAAAAGGAATATTACCAGAACGCGTTTAGCATTTGAATCTCAAATTTCTCTTTTAATCTATCATAAAATAAAGTAAAAATACTATATTTGCACACTATGTGTTTACTGATTCTGATTGACAAAAACAGAACTAATTAAAGAACTGAGTTACGAATTTCTTCGTGGAGGTTCAGACAGCTACGGATTTTGCTATCGTGATGAATGATTCTGAGCCATGCTTCATAGCAATGACTTGAACCATACTCACGGACAGCAATATACTTTGATCAACCGCCGGAACATTTGCATAGGTAATACAGATGACCATTCCGGTTTTTCTCTGACGGCCAAGAGAAGAATTTTATTTTCAGCTCATGATATGAATCTTACGCTGAATGAAAACCAGAATTAGTTGATCAACAGCTATACTAACACATTAGATTCGAATGAATCACAGAATTTCATTGAGGGATATAAGCTTCAAAAACAAACAGCAAAGGAAATTATCTGTAAAGTTACTGATGTAGTCATAAAATGGCAAGCTTTGGATACATGATTGGTATTGTGAAAAACGACAAAATCAATTTACGATAACTTTCGAACTGAAATATTGAAATATATACTTCTAAATAGTAATATAAAATTGGAAAGAATTCTAAAATAAAGATATTGATTTATAATTAGCAATAAATAAAATATTGACATGCAATTTACATGGATTCCATATTATAAGGAACTTGCTAATAAAATGGCACAGTTTCAAAATAACAGAAAACAGTTATTGAATCTGATATATAACAATCGAGACGAACTGCTTGCAAAATACCTACACGATCAAGGAGGTGAAGATGATTTATTGGTAGATATTGACCCATTTACAGTATTTGGCTTATTTAATAGAGGTATTAAACATGAGAATAGATTAAACACAACAAAATTATTTAAGAAAATATTTGATATAAAAGCAGATATTCCAAAAGATTTTAAAGGTATTCCTGTTCTTAATAATCAGAAATCTCATTTCTTTGGATTTAAATCTTATAGAGGAAAAAATGACATACAGAATTTATGGAATCTGTTTATAAAAGTGGTTAATGATGAAGACTTTGAAACGGAATACAATACGGTAATAAAGCAGTTCATCATCAAAGTAAACATTACAATGGGGCTATTCTGGATTCGTCCAGAGAAATTCTTGGCTTTTGACCGCACAAATCGACAATACTTAAAAGAACAATATGGAATAAAATTACCTAATAAAGCACCTGAATACTCTGAATATATAAAAATTTTGGACAACATTAAGAAAAAAATGGCTTCAGGAGAGATTAAAGAAAAAACTTTCTACGAAATATCTGCAAATGCAAATAATTCAGGACATAATTATTCTGACTATGACTCGAATTTGGAGTGGAGTACGTTTTACACCGAATTATGGAAAAAACGAAAGAACATTATACTTCAGGGTGCTCCTGGCACAGGTAAAACATATCGTATTCCAGAGCTTGTAGTACGTCTTTGCGAGCCAGAATTTGATGCAAATAATGCTACTCGTGAAGATTTAATGTCTGTCTACAATAGACTAAAGGAAGAGAAGCGGGTTATGTTTACTACATTCCACCAATCAATGGATTATGAGGATTGGTTGGAAGGCCTTCGTCCCGTTTTAGAAAACGATCAAATAACATATAAAATTGAGTCTGGAATATTCAAAAATTTATGTACGGAAGCGGAACGTCCATTATCTGCGAAAAAAGATGTCAATATATCAGATGAAGCAATAGTATGGAAGGTATCATTGAGTGGTACTGGTGACAATCCCATTCGCAGTGACTGTATGAAAAATGGATATATCCGTATAGGATGGGATGGATATGGTGAGAATATTACAGAAGAAACGGATTGGTCTATACATAATGGAGAAGGTAAAACAATCTTGAATGCATTCATTAACACGATGAAGATCGGAGATATTGTAATGAGTTGTTATTCGAGTCGCACCATTGATGCTATAGGTATTGTTACCGGTGAATACGAGTGGAATGATAATTTAGAACATTATAAACGTATACGTAAAGTCAAATGGCTTGTTAAAGGCATAAATGAAGACATCGTAAAATTAAATGATGGAAAGACTATGACGTTAGGAACAGTTTATCGGTTGAATGCTATTACACTGGATAAGGTCAAATCCTTATTAGATAAACATGAAGCATCCAAAACCCTGATAGAGAATAATAAGCCATACGTCATTGTTATAGATGAATTCAACAGAGGAAATGTTTCGAAAATATTTGGTGAACTGATAACATTGCTTGAGCCAGATAAAAGGAAAGGAATGAAAAATGCTGAAAGTGTTCTTTTACCATACTCAAAAAAAGAATTTTATATTCCTTCAAATGTATTTCTGATTGCAACAATGAATACTGCTGACAGATCACTTGATAGTATTGATTATGCAATTAGAAGAAGGTTTGCTTTTATCACTGTAAAACCGCAAGAAATTGATGATAATAATTTTAACAAAGAATTATTTCGTGAAGTAAGCAGTTTATTTATTAAAAACTATGACGAATATGCCGAAAGCGGATTTGATGATACAATTAAACTGCTACCGGCAGAAACTTTATCGGACGAGTATCAGCCAGAAGATGTTTGGATTGGTCATAGTTATTTCATCATGGAAGGAGAATATGCTCTTCAAGACAGATTGCTTTTCGAAATTATTCCTCTTCTTGAAGAATATATCCGCGATGGAGTTTTGACATCGGAAGCACAGCAAACAATTGACAAGCTTTATTTGATTGCAACAGAACAATGAAACTAGTACGACTTCAAGAACAAATAGCTGAAAATACTTGCATTCATCAAGATTTAGCGTATGAAATTATTCCTTACATGAAAGACGGAGAAGATATTACGTTTTCAGTTTGCCGAAAAGATAACCCTAAAGAAATGTGCTTGTCTCTTAGGAGAAATGATGACAATATTATTGCCAAGGGATCATATTTCATTGGCCTAGACTGGCTTTCTACAGGGAATGTCGCAATACAAGTTAATCCAAAGATGAATGATGGTTGTGAGATAGATTATATACGCATGTTAAATGATTCATTAACAGAGTGTGAAAACTATAATTATTTAAATGATCTTATAACTATCTATTTTAATAAGCCTTCAATTAAAGTTTCTCAACAACATGATTTACCAAGTATATTCCTTATAACAGAATATCTTAATCTTCTTTGTCTGATTGTAAAGAAAGGATTGAAAAAGAGCTTTTACATAATAAAAGAAAATTTGCATAATAAAATTAAGGGACGTATTATGGTGGGCCAAAATATACGAACTAATATTGCAAAAGGACGTACAAGCAATAACATATGTAAATATCAGGTTTATGGAATTGATTCTCCTGAAAATAGAATTTTAAAATTAGCATTTCACTTTTGTGTCAAACAATTGGAAACATATCAACATGCCTTAAATACAGAACGACTAAACAAAAAAGTCAGATTTATACGACCATATTTTAATAATATAAGTGACGATATATGCATAAAAACAATAAAATCATATAAAGGGAATCCCATTTATAAAGATTATAATCAGGCTATTGAATTTGCTCAACTACTTTTACATCGTTATAGTTATAATATTACAACTATCGGACAGAATGACATCCCTACTCCACCTTTTTGGATAGATACAAGTAAACTGTTTGAACTATATGTATTTCATCACCTACGCAGAGTTTTTACAGGGAAAAATGAGATTAGTTATCATGTTCGTGCACATTTCCAGGAACTTGACTATCTTCTAAAACCAGAGTTATGGCCAAATCCATATGTAATAGATGCCAAGTACAAACCTAGCTATAAAGAAAGCAAAACCATATCAAAAGAGGATGCCAGAGAAGTGTCTGGATATGCTCGTCTAAATAAAGTTTATGAATTGCTAGGGTTAGATGAAGAAAGTACCATTCCCATAAAATGCTTAATAATATATCCAGACCAAGATCAAAATGAATTCTTTAAATTCAGTCGGGAAGAAGAACCTGAATTCGAGAAAATATCAGGATACATAAGATTATATAAAATAGGAATAAAATTACCACTTGTTATGAATAATTAAACTATAAGGAATATTAATAGAAAAGTGATAATTTAAGAAGAAAACATCAACTTTACCACGTCAGAACTGCAGCAGGATCGCCGTTTCTGCTGTAACAATCTGCTCCGTTTTTTGCACACTCGTAAAAAAATCAACATATAGCAAGGCCATTCTTTATAAAATTAAATATAACAACATATAGAATTAAAAACTATCACAATACGCAATAAGAAAAAAAATTTGAAAAACAAAATTCTTCTTATTGCGTATTGATATCAGCATCTATTTCCCTGCCACAAAATTCAGACTCCTCATGTTCTGGGAGATCACCCAAAGATACATGGTGGAAACGACATGGATGGCAGAATCAAGTTCCTTCATGGAGGCATCCGGGGCCGTATGCGACTCGCTGTTTCTCCATTGCTTCACCAACTCCAGATAATCATAGAATTTATGGTATCTCCCGTCCGGATTGTTCCTCAATCCTCTCAAGCAACCGAGCGACAAGATGCAATTGATGAATGTGGGCATGCTGTTCTCATCCCTGCGGTTCACCATTTCCTCACCGTTCAGCAAATAATACACCTTCTTTAAGAACACCTCGTATTTTGTCACAATGGTATTGAAGTGCCTCCTTTTATCCACCAGCTTCATGCCTTCCAGACAGTAAAGTCGGTTGAAAGAGTCCAATAGCAGCTCATTTGCTCCATCTATCGAGGATGTCGATTGAACGTTCAGTACACGGATAAAGCATGCTGCCACAGCATCAAGATCCGGCAGGAACGCCTTTAAATCGGCAAACTCCCCTTCCACATCCGCCAACAGTTTCTGTTTGAACAGTTCCGGGATAAACGGCAGCTCCGTTTCCTTCTTCTTGTAATTGTCATACATCACCCGGGCCATCTGCGTCATGACATTCCGGTAGAAGTCACTGTTCTCAAACAGCTTGGCAAACGAATCCATCTGCTCTACATAACAACCTCGGGCCACCTCATCGAAGATCTGCGGGAAGATGCTTTCCTCAAACTGCTTCTCATCCGTATTGTTCGCCTGCTTGGTCAGTTTCTTCTTGGCGGTGGATACCATCTTGTCATAAATGGACTCCACGATCACACGGTCTGCCTCCGAGAACTGCCCCTGATACATGATATTCACCTTGTCGATGATACGGCTCAACAGATCCTCGTTATCATTCTTCGGCTTGCCGGCCTTCGGGTTCTCACCTTTTATCGGCTTTTGGTCGTCACCCAATCGGATGGACACCGTCTCTCCTTCCGAGATCTTGGAGTTGACCAACATGATCTGTCTGTTCAGGTCTATTCTTTCCCGGGCGTTCTTCGGCAATAGTCTGTACAGGTAATCGGCATACACGTAAGCCTTGTACAGCTCCTTGTCGTATGTTCTTGCGATCTGTGCCATATAAGAATAGAAGCGGACAAAATTCTTGATCTTCGACCTGACCTCAAAGCGCTTCTCCTCGTCCAATTCCTCATAACGGTCCAGCGTATTCTTAAAGGCATTCGACAAAGCGCCCAACCGGTCTTTCTGCTTATTGATGTTCTGCAACAGATCAAAGAAGCGCTGTTCGTCGCCTTCGGTCCACAACTGGTACATCTGAATGTCCTTTCTGAACGTATAGACATAATTCACGTCCACCGGATTTATCAGTTCCGTACCCTTATAGAACGGTTCGAACGATTTCTTGATGTCATCCGGCTTATTATAGAAATCGAGCACGTAGGTATCCTTCTTGTCCTTGTGCGCCCTGTTCAGACGCGAAAGGGTCTGCACCGCCTTCACATTCCTCAGCTTCTTGTCCACGAACATCGTATGCAACAGCGGTTCGTCAAAGCCGGTCTGATACTTATCGGCCACTATCAACAGGTTATACAGGTCCGAAGCGAAATACAACGGCAACCTGGCTTCCGAAATGTTGCGTCCGTCCGTGGAATTCAGCTTCGGTTCGGTATATTCAACGCCATTATAGGACACCGTGCCTGAGAACGCCACCATCGGCTTCACGTCCGTAATGTGGTTCGCCTCACAATACTTCTTCACCTCCATGAAATAACGCACCGCATGGGCACGTGAGGAGCACACCAGCATGGCCTTTGCCTTGCCGTGTATGGCATTCAGGGTCACCTCCCTGAACTTCTCCACGATGATCGCCGTCTTCTGGGCGATCACATGCTGATGATTGTCATGGAAAGCCTTGATGGCACGTGTGGCCGGCGTTTCCTCATACGACGGGTCCGCCTCTATGCGCTTAGCGATTTCATAAGTGGTATCGTACGTAGTGTAATACTTCAGCACATCCAGGATGAACCCTTCTTCAATGGCCTGCAACATCGAATAGTTGTGATAGGCCACATACCTGTTGTCCTCCGGGCAGTCTCCTTCCTCTGCCAGTTCTCCGAAAGTCTGCAGCGTCTTGGGTTTCGGCGTTGCCGTGAAGGCATAGAAGAAAAGATTGCTGTGCTGCCCCTGAGCCAAGAGGTCCTCCAGCAGCGCATCTTTCTTCTTTTCGAGTTCTTCGGCCTCAACCTCTTCTATCTCGGCATATTCACGCAAGGCCTCGTCCGTATCCGCCAAGGCGGCCTTCAGTTTCTCCGCACTCTTGCCCGACTGCGACGAATGGGCCTCATCCACCACGATCGCATAGCGCTTGCCGCTGCGGCTCGTCAGCTCCTTGTAGATGACCGGGAAGCGGTGAAGGGTCGTGATGACGATTCTGGTATTGTCATCATTGATGATCCGGGCCAGTTTCTCCGAGCTGTCCGCATCCGTGATGGTCTCTATCTGTCCGTCGATATGGTCAAAGCCGAGGATGGTGCTCTGAAGCTGTTTGTTCAGCACACGGCGGTCGGTGATGACAAACACGCTGTTGAACATGTTCTTCATGTCCGCATCCTGCAATCCGGCCAGACGATAAGTGAGCCATGCAATGGAATTGGACTTGCCCGAACCGGCCGAATGTTGAATCAGGAAATTATTTCCATGTGGTTTCTTCCGAGACGCATATATCGGAATTTCGTCTGCCGCCATGCCATAATTCACTTCCTTGTCATCATCTCTCTTTTTCACGAGATTCGCATAATAGGTATCGGCCACCAGTTTCTCCACCACATCCAGTTGGTGATAGCGGGGGAAGATGATCTTCACGGAAGTTTCCGTCACCTCTTTCTCCCTACCATGCTTGTCAATGATTATCTTCAGCTTTTCTTCTTCCTGTCGGGAGATGTAACGCTGAAGGATGGCAAGCAACATGTCTCTCTGCAGAATATGCTCCCATAAATAAGAGGTCACATATCCTCCGTCCTCGCGTTCCGGATTACCGGCACCGCCTACCTTTCCGGCCCCATTCGAGCCCTGATTAAAGGGAATGAAGAAAGTCTTTTCCTTCTTCAATTCGGTGGTCAGCGCCACCTCATACAGATCGACCCCGAAGTAGGCCAATATACGGTTGTTAAACCGGAACAGCGGTTCCTTGGGATCGCGGTCGGTGCGCCACTGCCGTTTGGAGTCTTCCACGTTCTGCCCCGTAATCTGGTTTTTCAGTTCGAGGGCCACAACGGGAATACCGTTCAGGGAGAGCACCATATCAATGGTGTTCCTATTCAGCTTGGAGTAGGCAAACTGGCGGGTCACCGTAAGAATGTTGGCATGGTAATTGGCCACCAGTTCGTCATTCAGCGACGAAGCCGGAGCAAAATAACAGAAACGGATGTTGATGCCCACATCGCTGATTCCCTTGCGCAGCACGTAGATCAGGCCATACCGCGTCACATCATCCTGAAACACACGGTACAGTTGCCTTTCCGCCTTGTCGCCATACTTGGTTACATAGCGTTTCCACTGCTTGGGCTGCGTCTTTTCTATAAAGGAGATAAGTACCGGCATATCAATGGCCCGCTCCTTATCGTAGGTATCCTGGTTGCCTTTGACATAGCCGCCTTCCGTAATCAGGTAGCGTTCTATATCGGCTTCAAAATTCTTTTCTTTCAAATCAGAGGTATCCATATTTTTTTGTCTTTACTCTTCAGATTTTCTTTCTTATTATGGCAGCAGATAATCATCTGCTTTTGCAGAAGAGATTTTTCAAAGTGCCATTATGGCTCTTTGAGTTCCCTTCCGTAGCACTTTGACATTAGCTCACTTTTCTTTTTCCGGTTACACACTCGAAAATCAAAGATTTCCTGTATTCCTTCAGTTTCTCGATTTTCTGTTGCTTGATGGAAATCAGCTCGTCTATCTCACTACATTTTTGATCGAGGTAATCGGCAATGGATTGCTGCTCTAACTTATTACAAATAAAAGGAGCGAATATTTCTCCTAACATAGAGCTAGTCAGCTGGTTAATTGTAGCAGTTGTAAATAACCATTTATATTGACTAATACAAGAAGTAACTATATAATATAAATACTTATGACATATATTGTTCCCTCTAAAAATCATCATAAAAGCCCCAAATGTAGCCTTAATATCTGTTTCTATTAATGCTGCCTTCCCAATTAATGATGCACTACCGTTTCTAGAACATATCAAGATATCCCCTTTATTAACGAGAAGTTTTGTTGGAATTTCTTTATTGACATAAACATTGTCATCAAAACATAGTTTATTGTCTTTGATATTAGAAGAACGTAAAACAATAATACCTTCTTGACTACTACAAATGTCATTGGGGCTATATGTTAAACCATTATAGTTATTACCAAAGTATTTAAGTCTTTTCACTTCCCAATGCTTCGGAATCTCCCCAATCCATTCTACACCGCTATCTTTTAAAGGGACATTTTTATCCAAACCTTTGGTTACCGCTTCGGTAATAACAGATTGCTTGTAGCTTTGCAGTTTGGTAATCATTTCCTCTTGCAAAGTTATCAGTTCGTCTATCTCGCCACATTTTTGGTCAAGGTAAGCGGCTATTGTTTGTTGCTCGTGGAATGAAGGTAAAACAATTAATTCATTCCGGATAATATTATAATTTAGTGTAGCTCTTAATCCTTTACCCAAAGAGTGAAAAACTTTTTTATAATCATATGACTTAAATAAATAAGTTACATAATTAGGAGAACAATTATCATTAGGTTTCATTGCTAAATATGCTGAAGTAATAGCTCCTCGCTCTTTAACTAATCCTACTCTCTGAGAGACAAAGTCAAAAGACAAATTTAAACCGTTAATCATTATAGTACCAGGATAAACTATATTATATGATTCTATTGACTCTGGGTTATATTTGCTATTTCCATCACTTTTGCTGACAATTTCTCCCATCTTAAATTGTAACGTATTGGTTTCTTTTTGTGATGTATTGCGATTGTTTACTTCGTTTAGGAATTTACCTACATATCCAATATTCCAATGCTCCGGTATCTCCCCAATCCAAGCAATACCGCTATCTTTATATCTATCGTATCTATTTTCCATAATCCTCAATCCTCCTGTTCGTAATAGTAAGAGTAATCAATACCTTTCATAAAGGTTTCCCGGTCATTAATCTTATCGGTAAGTGCAGGTTGCAAAAGAGCTTTCAGCTCATCGGCATTTGCCACGCTGTGCGTCATCGCATCCAGATAAGACTTCTTGTCTACATTGCTCCAATCTACACAAACCTTAAGATTTTTCTTCAGCATCAGGTCAAGCCAGATACGGGTGGCACGCCCGTTGCCTTCACGGAAAGGATGGGCAATGTTCATCTCCACATACTTGTCTATGATCTCATCGAAACTGGTTTCGGGCATACGCTCTATCTGTCGCAATGTGTCCGGAAGATACTGAGCCATGGCAAATTGGAATCCGCCTTTGGCTATGTTCACCGTACGTATCTGTCCTGCAAAATCGTATAGTCCGCCAAACAAATAAGCGTGAATCTGCTGCAAGCCTTTCACGGTTCCCACTTCTATATTGTCTATCAGACTGCTTTCGAATAAGGCGTATGCCTTTGATTTGCTTCGTCCGTCTATCGTCTCGTCGCTGTTGGTAAACCATTCTACAAACCGGGCAGCCTTCGTATTAGGAAAACATGCAGCAAGAGAAAGAACTCCTGAATTATCCAGAACATCTGTCATATAATGCTTTCCGTCAGAAGCCATCAATTTCAGTTGGTTAGTGGCACTAACCAACTCATTTTGTTCTTTCTTCAGCTTGTTTTTCAGATACTTCCAATAGTTCCGGTTCTTGGCATAATCATCCTGATCGTTGAGCACGCCTACAATATCGAGCACGGAAAACCACCATTTGGAATTTTCGTCATCCCAAATGGCACGTACTTCCCGATCATTGAAGAAGCGGATGGATATCTTATTTATCTTGGCCATAATATTACCCCAGAATCTTAGACAGCAATTCAGATTCTCTTTCCTCCAGCTTTTTCAGTTCTTCGAAGATTACGGAACTTGGCGTCAGCGGCGTATATTTATAGAACTCACGCGTAAACGGTATTTCATAACCGATCTTGCTGTCTGCCTCATTATACCAGAAGTCGGGAGCATACGGACGTACATTCTTGTCCAGATATTCCGCGATGTCCTCTTTCCACGGAATGATCTCACTGTCCTTCAGATCCGGATCGGGAGCGAATTCGCTATTCGCATCTGTGGGTTTTGCGTATGCTTCCGGCATGTCGGCATTACGCTTGCCGAAATAGTTTCTCAGCAGAGCTACTTTTCCCTGCGGCACTTTTATCTTGGCCTTCTTCAACTCCGAGAAGAAAGTCATGTCCGGGATTCCCTCTTGACCCGCCGGCATATTGTCTTCCCAATAAGTTGCCACTTGTTGCAGCAAGTCGCGGTCCACTTCCTTATAATCCTCGACAGTAGCCTCATCAAAATGAATATCCTTATATTCCAAACGGAGCGGACGGTTGATGATGAGTTTCGTAAACTTGAAATCCTCCACATCCTTGATCTTGCTCTCTACCTTCAGTTCCGGATTATCTTCGGAAGTATATTCCCAGTTGGTGAAGTCGTGATAAGCCTGCATGATCAGTTCGCGGCAGGCGGTGGTAATCTCCACACGCTTGTTGCCGAGCGGCTTGCGCAGCTTCTCAAAACATTGGCTGGCATCAATAAGCTGTACTTTGCCGATACGCTCCTCGGACTTGCTTTTGGAAACGACCCAGATATAGGTGGCAATACCGGTATTATAGAACAGGTCATTGGGCAGCTGGACAATGGCCTCCAGCCAGTCGTGCTCCAGCAGATAGCCTCGGATCTCACTCTCGCCGCTTCCGGCATCCCCTTTGAACAGAGGAGAACCGTTCTGGATGATGGCCATACGGCCGTCTTCCTTCAGCTTGGCCACGCCATTGAGCATGAACAGCATCTGTCCGTCGCCCTTCGCCGGCAGTCCCGGCGCAAAGCGTCCGGCCTCACCCAGCTCGTGCTCTGCCTTGACATGCTTCTCGGATGCCTGCCAGTCGATGCCAAAGGGCGGATTGGATATGATATAGTCGAACTGGTAACCCTTGAACTGGTCATCGCCCAGCGTATCGCCCAGACGCATATTGTCGGCATTGCCGCCCTTGATCAGCATATCGGCCTTGGCGATGCCATAGGTCTGCGGATTGAGCTCCTGACCGTAGCAGGTGATCTCCGCCTCGGGATCAATCTTGCGGAACCGCTCATCCAGACAGGCCAGCATCTGACTGGTGCCCATCGCCATGTCGTAGATGGAGGCCACGATGCCCTCGTCCCTCATCTCCTGCTCATGGTCGCCCACGAGCAGTTCGCCCATCAGGTAGATGATGTCGCGCGCCGTGAAGTGCGCTCCCGCCTGGTCGTTGTATGACTCCGAGAATTTCCGTACCAGTTCCTCAAATATATAGCCCATGTCTACCGCCGAAACCACATCGGCTCCCAGATATGCCTTCGCTGAACAGAACTCCTTGATGACGAGATAAAGACGGTTGTTATCATCCAGCTTCTTGATCTCATTGTAGAAGTCCATACGGTCGATGATGTCAATCACATTCTCCGAGAAATGATTCAGGTAGTTCTCGAAGTTGTCCTTGATATTGTCGGGATCGGCCAGCAAGATGTCGAAAGTAAACTTGCTGGTATTGTAGAAATGCTGTTTGGCAGCCGCCTCAAGGAAACCTTTCTTTACGGTGATTCCCTTGGCATCAAGATCCTCGTTCATCTTGATGACGGCGTCCTTGGTAGGAGCCAACGTGTCTTCAAAACGCTTGATGACACACATGGGCAGAATCACACTTCCGTATTCATGCGGCTTGTATAAGCCTACCAGTTTATCGGCAATGGACCATATAAGGTTGGCCTTCTCCTGTATATTGACTGAGGTCTGTCGCTGCAAGTCTTCTCCGCTCATAAATATTGCTTTTTTAAAATTTTTATCAAAGATAATAATTTATTGTGCAGTAGAAATGCATTCGAACTCAAAAAAATTCAGAATCTCTTCTGGCGACAAAGAAGCCGTCACTCTCACCCCAGCCCGTTTACTCCGCCATTTCATCCTTGATCATCCCATCCACTCCCCTCACCTACTCACTTTCCCCGGCAAGATGCTTAAAGATCGAACCGAAGATGATGTACTGGGTATTACCGGATATCGTACCTTCATTCTGTCCCCACAGGAAAGGCCAATCATCGAAATTCTCAAAGTGGTCAGGCTTACGGAACAGCAATCCGGGCGCCACATTACCGGGGATGAACGAGAAGTCCGCACGATTGTTGCCATAGAAGACCATCTTGGGACGCGCTGCTCCAACGGCTGCCACAAACGAATAGTTGTGATAGGGATGGCAACCGAAAAGCCAGTTAGCTGTACGGTAGATATCTTCCTTAGACACAATGTCGGGATAGTAGAAATAAGCAAAGCACACCGTTGTACCAAAATTAAGCAAGGTTTCATTACCGGCCCAGTTGCCTAAGCCGATGGGTACACCATAGGGATTATTCTGGTCGAAGCTATGGATATATTGTACATATTGTTCAATATAAGGACGCAATTTCTTACGGTAGTCTTCATCCATATAGGGGATGGCGTCCAGAGCGGCCTGCATGCTGAACCGGATATTCTGTTTCAAATCCTTCCATATTTCCTTTTCAAAGACATCCAGATACTTCTGTTCACGGGTAGCCGCATATAGCTGCATGTTAACAGCTGCTACGCCGAACTGCCGTTCGGAACGGGGCTGTTTTTTATCTGACTTGGCACGCTGGCTTAGAAGTTCCTCGGCTTCAGACATAAGACGCTCCGATTGCCTGAGCGCCCGCTCAGACAAACTGTCGTTATAGCCTTTCAGTGCGTGTGCCGCAGCTGCAAACATGGTCGCAGCACGCATGTCGAGTTGCGGATTTCTTGTGGTGAAAGCCCACATGTCATCCGGTCTCCCGCTCCGCTTACCGTCTGCTGAGATTTCAAAAGGTTTGAGCAAAGGATCATAATGCAAACCGTCGGTGATGGATGCTGCATCACCCAAATGGTGATAATTATCGAGTACGGAATTTGAAAGAGTCGTAGCCATGTGACCGATCTGTTCTGCCTGTGCTACAAGGTTAAGAACACCATGTTCAATATATTGAATAATATCGGGAATACCGTCGGGACGATGCAGATCAACATAGCGCTGCTGCTCGCTCACGAAAGTTTCATCACGCTGTGGTTTGAAAAGTTGCCAGGCACGGATCAGATTTTCCACAACCCTGATATTCGCACCTGTTTCGATATCAAAATCACCGGCATCGAAATAACCGCCAACATTCAATCCGGGTATCAGTTCCAAAGGTTTATACTTCGTATCAGTTGTATCTCCCTGGTAGTGCATGTCAAAGTGATCGCTTGGAGGAGCCTGGAGGTAGCCTTCCTTAAACGGCTCGCCATGCCAGACACGGTATCCTTCGTTGACAAACATGTGATTCATGTGGATCGGCACCCAGACATCCGTGGTGGCATCCGTAATCTGATCATAGACCCGGCTGTCGATAAGGAAATTGTTGGTCTTTACGGTATCATACTGTATGTAATAGATTCCCGGCGTCCGGACCTCAGAGAAATCGAACTTGACATAGTGGTATTTGTAATAATCGCCCCAGTCCTTCAGGCGGCCTTCATAGGCTGTCGTGACGGTCCCGTCATCGTGGATCTGCATCAGTCTGGCTGTGGAGACCGGCTTGTCGTTCTTGTCCAGCTCTATCACGCTGACCTTTGGCTGATCGGGGGTGTAGCCGACCTGACAGAAACCGATATTGGGCTTTCGGACCCAGTTTTCGATGGCATGAGGCTCCACGATCCAGCTTACGACCTTACCGGTCTGACCGGCCGGAAGCAGACTGCGGAGAACGTACCATCCGTTTTGAGCCAACATCCGGCCATCGTAAAGCTGCAGATCGGAGTCGTGGCTGGATACCGTAATCATGTGTTCAGGATCTTCCATCGCCATGGTAATGGTCCGGCCGGTCTCCAGGGGCAGAGGATCAACAAAACGGTCTGTCCCGCGGTCATCATAGGTCTTGAAACCCTTAAACTGACGGGGTTTTTCCTTATTGGGCAAAGTGACAGTCTGACTGCACGCATAACGTGGGAACCGGTTCAGGCGACCGTCCATTTTGAATGTCTTTAACCAGTATTTAGAAGGAAGGAATTCCAGATTCAGTCCGGCTTTGCCGACCAGTTCTTCAGGCACCGGCCGATCTAACCATACCGCTATTTCTACAGCCTTACCTTTGGCTGTCACAACAATACGACTGTCAAAATCGTAATCCTCATAACGCAATCCTACTTCAATGCTACGTTTTTCATGATCGACTTTCCTGGTTGTCATTTTGGGAACCAGATCCCACTGTTCCGGTGTATTGTTCAATCTGATGGCTCCTCCCTGAATGGAACGCACACCATGCTGGATGATTTCTATTCCAGAATTCTTCTCGTCATTAAAGCCTCCATTAAAACTATTACTGAATACCAACACATTAACCCCTCTTCGCTCAAAATAATCCTTTTCGTTCAGTTTCATATCCTGCGCCTGAGCAAAGGACGCAGCTACAAGACCTACGGTCAGCAAAACCTGTTTCGTATTGTTTCTCATTGTGATTTAAGTTTTTAATTAGATCTACTTACTGACAGAGATGTTTAACACATATTCCTGTTTTTATGACAATTTAACTATTAGCCCAAAGAACCCCCGATCTCTAAATACGCACGGATGTCATATTTCCAGAATCGAATCAAAGCTGAATTCTTATTAATCAATGTTCTTGCAATATAAGGCAAACACACGATAATAATGTTTACACACAAAAGTATGCACCACAATAATAAAGATAACAGACGGCTAAATGAAACAACTATATATTTTTTCAGTCTCCTCATTTTGGGGTTTCAAGAAAATCCTTATTATAACCTGACACGAAAAATCCCCTATAGCATTATCACGAAATAAGACTTCAACTAAATCACACGGGTATAAAAATAGATGTGGCATGTCTCACGACATGCCACATCTCCTAATTTCAATAGGTATTAGTTTTTAAGGTAAAAAGATTGTTTTCAGAATAACTGATGCAAATATCGGCCTTTCATTTCATCGAACAAAACATTTTTTCATGTTTCTTAGCATATAAATCGGTTTTTTCCAAAAAAGAAGGCTGATTGACCCGACAAATTGGGATATTTTATAAAAAGCATTCAAATTAAATCGTATCTTTGCAAGATAATTAAACAACATAAATGTAATTCGAATCATGGCAACAACAAATAATGAAGAACCTGTAGAAAAAAAAGGACTGAACTTCGTTGAAGAAATTGTATCAGCTGATCTGGCTGCCGGCAAAAACGATGGCAGACTGCAAACCCGTTTCCCGCCAGAACCTAACGGTTACCTGCATATCGGTCATGCCAAAGCGATCTGCATGGACTTCGGTATTGCACAAAAATATGGTGGTGTCTGCAACCTCCGTCTTGATGATACCAACCCAGTAAAGGAAGACACGGAATATGTAGAAGCCATTAAAGAAGATATCCAATGGCTAGGCTTCAAATGGGGTGAAATCTACCATGCCTCAGATTATTTCCAACAGCTTTGGGATTTTGCCGTACGCCTGATCAAAGAAGGTAAAGCTTACATAGACGAACAAACCAGTGAAGAAATTGCCGCACAGAAGGGTACCCCGACACAACCGGGTGTAGCCAGTCCTTACCGCGACCGTCCTATCGAAGAGAATCTGGCTCTGTTTAACAAAATGAACAGCGGAGAAGCAGAAGAAGGTTCCATGGTACTCCGTGCCAAACTGGATATGGCAAGCCCTAACATGCACTTCAGAGATCCGATCATCTACCGCATAATCAACAAGGAACATCATCGTACCGGAAACAAGTGGAAAGCTTACCCCATGTATGATTTCGCACATGGACAAAGTGACTATTTTGAAGGTGTGACACACTCTATCTGTACCCTCGAATTCGTTCCTCACCGTCCGTTGTACGACCACTTCATTGACGAACTTAAGGAAGGTAAAGATCTGGAAGATCATCGTCCACGCCAGATAGAGTTCAACCGTCTGAATCTAACATATACGGTTATGAGCAAACGTAAACTTCTTGCTCTGGTTAAAGAAGGCCTGGTCAACGGTTGGGACGATCCCCGTATGCCGACTCTCTGCGGATATCGCCGCCGCGGTTATTCACCGGAGGCCATCCGCAAATTCATCGATATGATCGGCTATACCAAATTTGATGCCCTCAACGATTTTGCCATGCTGGAGGCTGCCGTACGCGAAGATCTCAACGCACGCGCAACCCGCGTATCAGCTGTTCTCCACCCGATCAAGCTGATCATTACCAATTATCCGGAAGGACAAGTCGAAACACTTGAAGCCATCAATAATCCGGAAAATCTGGCAGAAGGCAGCCATACCATTGAATTCAGCCGTGAACTTTGGATCGAGGAAGAGGATTTCATGGAAAATGCACCTAAAAAATATTTCCGCCTGACACCGGGTAACGAAGTCCGTCTGAAGAATGCCTATATCGTAAAATGCACAGGCTGCAAGAAAGATAACGAAGGACGCGTAACAGAAGTATATTGTGAATATGATCCACAGTCCAAGAGCGGCATGCCGGGAGCTGACCGCAAGGTTAAAGGCACCATACACTGGCTCAGCTGCGCTCACTGTCTGCCGGCTGAAGTAAGATTGTATGACCGCCTGTTCACTGTAGAAAATCCGGGTGCGGACGAACGCGATTTCCGCGAATTACTCAATCCGGACTCCCTGCAGGTTCTGACCAACTGTTATGTAGAAAAATATCTGGCAACCAAGAAACCGCTTGATTATCTGCAGTTCCAGCGAATCGGTTATTTCACAATGGACAAGGACAGTACCAGCGAACACTTGATATTCAACCGTACGGTCGGACTCAAAGACACCTGGAAAAAGATCAACAAATAAAAATGTCATACGAAGATCTCTCCTACTTTGGAGAAGAAGAATTCAAAAAAAATCTCGCCATCTATGAAGCGATGCTCAAGGACGGTTCGTCTGCTTATATGGAAGCAGACGAACTGACTGACATTGCTGAATATTATCTGATGAAAGGATTTTCGGAAAAAGCTTATGACTGCATTCATTATGCTTTGAAGCTACACCCGGGGAGCGTTGACCCTCTTATTTTCCTGGCCCGACAGAAAATGTTTGCCGACAAGTTGGATGAAGCCATAGCCATACGCAACCAGATCACTGATCAGCAGGATCGTGAGGTAATCTTTTTCAATCTTGAATTATATCTGCATCAGGATAAAAGACAGGAAGCTGAAAATTATCTGGCACAAATTTCTGAAGACTTGAACGATGATGCGGAGGAATTCGCCTACGATGTAGCATGTGTCTATTTAGACTATAACATTTACGACGTGGCCCGGATATGGGCGGACAAAGCGCTGTCTTTCCATCCGGAAAGTGACAGAAATCTGAAATTGAAAGCTGAAGTCCTGATTGGTCTGAATCAGACGACAGAAGCCATTGCGATTCTGAATCAGGCGCTCGACATAAATCCTTATAATATCTTTGCATGGCACTCTATGACTGAAGCATACATGCAACTGAACGATTTTGCCAAAGCCATAGAGACAGTAGATTTCGCCCTGGCCATCAATGAAAAAGACTATCATGGTCTGCAACTGAAAGCCAACTGCCTGTTTTATCAAGGCAACTATAAAGAAGCACACCGTTATTACTCATTGTATTTCGAAGAATTCAAATCGGATGAAATCAGTTATATGTATGACGGAGTATGCCTGCTCAATCTTCAGGCTTACGATGAAGCCATCAGTCAGTTGGAACAAGGTGTCAGTTTGTCCGGTGAGCAATCTACGGAACGTTTTCATCTGTACCAGCAACTTTCACTGGCATACAGCAAAAAAGGCATGCTTGACAAGGCATTCGACTATATCGAAAAAGCCTGTCAGATACATACACTTGATTACAATGTAGACATCTGCAAAGGTAATATGCTGCTCGAAAACGGCCTGCAGGATCAAGCGTATGCCTGCTTTGCCAAAGCTATGGAAGAAAAGGATCCGGACACTTTGCTCAGAAACCATTTCCTCATTGGAGTTTCACTAACGGAAAACAGCCAGTATGCCAAGGCGGAAAACCACTTCCGTTATATTCTGGAAAATGACAAACAAACAGAAGGATTCAGTGGAAAGATTTTCAGTTATCTGTCTCTCTGCGCTATGATGCAACATCATACATCGGATTTTCTGCAATACCTGAAACTGGCATGCGAATGTAATGACCCTTATCTGGAAATTACAATAGGACGCTTTATTCCAAACGAAGTAGAACCGACAAAATTCTATCAGTATGTATTGCTTCATCCAGAACAGTTCATTAGTGATGAGCAGTCGGATATAACACCTGCTGAGCAGAATTAATTTTTCACCTCTATAAAAAAAAGGATGTCCTGAAAAAGTTTTCAGGACATCCTTTTTTTTATTATCGGCAAGAAGAAAGAAGACACCCTTCTTCCTTTAACCTGTTCTACCTCTATTCGCTGAATTGTTTAATGCGTTGCTCCTCTGACAGTTTGCATATCAACAAGGTATCATTTTTCTCAGCTACGATGAAGCCATCAAGTCCCTGCACAACGACTTTCTTTTCCTGTGTGGTATGAATCATGCAGTTACGTGTTTCATATAAAGTGATATTCTGACCAATGCAGGCGTTACCATAAGCATCCTTCATCGTACGCTCATGTAATGCTCCCCAGGTACCCAGATCACTCCAACCGAAATCAGCCGGGAATACAAAAATTTCCTCTACCTTCTCCATAATGGCATAATCTACAGATATGCTTTCGCACAAAGGAAACTCTCTGTTGATGGCTTCCTGCTCCTTGTCCGTACCATAAACATCCTGCATACCTTCGAATATTTTGGAAATAGCCGGCTGATATACTCTGAATGCATTGACAATCGTGCTCACGCTCCATATAAATATACCTGCATTCCAAAAATAATTATTACGTGTAATATATTTCTGTGCGGTCGCCAAATCCGGTTTCTCCTTAAAAGAATCCACCCTGTACACTTCCTTGTTGCGTGCAGATGAAATACTCAGATCAGCCTGTATGTAACCGTAACCGGTTTCGGGTCTTGTCGGTTTCATGCCCAAAGTCACAATGGCGTCACTCTCAGCCGTAAATGAAAGACAAGAGGCAATTACGCGCTGGAATTCAGACACATTCATTACCACATGATCACTTGGAGTTACGACGATATTGGCCTTGGGATTCAATTTCTTTATTCTCCAGCTCACATAGGCTATACAAGGGGCCGTATTACGACGGCATGGCTCGCGGAGGATATTGGATACCGGCACATCGGGAAGTTGCTCATGTACCAGACCAGCATATTGTTCCGAAGTGACAACCCAAATATTCTCCTGAGGACACAATCCTTTGAAACGGTCCACAGTCAGTTGCAACAAAGTCCGTCCGCATCCTAAAACATCAATAAACTGTTTAGGACATTCTGGCGTGCTCATCGGCCAAAACCGGCTGCCGATACCACCTGCCATAATCACTAAATGGTTATTCTTCTCTCCCATATAATATTGTTCCTCTTTTTTAAATATATGCAAAAATAGGCTTATTTTTTTAAATGTCCGTAAAGTTATCATTTTTATTTGAATATTTACGTGATAAAAAATATTTTTGCATAAATAGACGTAAAATAAAAATAAAAAGATGAAACCCTATACTGTTTTATCCATTGCAGGTTCCGACTGCAGCGGAGGGGCCGGCATTCAGGCCGACTTGAAAACCATCTCCGCATTGGGTTGTTATGCTGCCACAGTTATCACTGCCGTAACGGTACAAAACACCTGCGGTGTAGAAAACGTATTTCCCGTTCCGACAGAAATCATTAAGGCTCAAATTGAATCCGTAATGAATGACATCCAAATAGATGCCATCAAAATCGGTATGGTGACTGACTGCACCGTCATCCGCATGCTGGCCGAGATTCTGCAACAAACCGCTATCCCGGTAGTATTCGATCCTGTCCTGATTTCAAGCAGCGGTTATCCGCTAATGCAACCAGAAGCGATCAATACCATGTACGAATCTCTGCTACCATGCTGCACGCTGCTTACTCCCAATATCTCAGAAACTGAAGTACTGAGTCACCATATCATACAGAATGTTACAGATATGCATGAAGCCGGACGAAAAATTCTACAGTCAGGTTGTAAAGCCGTACTGGTAAAAGGCGGTCATCTGAATGGAAGTGCCAAAACGGATGTGTTGATTCATGGTATAAACGGTGAATTGTCTCAGACATACGAAGCACCTGAAATTCACACAAACAATTCACACGGAACCGGCTGTACCCTTTCATCTGCCATAGCAGCATGGTTGGCTCAGGGATTTTCTGTACCCGAAGCAGTAGCTAAAGGTAAAATATACCTTACAGAAGCACTGGCAAATGCACAAAATCTCCAAATAGGACATGGTCACGGCCCATTAAATCACTTTTTTAATCCCAAAAAATTAATAGTTAGGTAATTTTTTTATAAATTTGCAAGCATAACGTAATACTAATACATTTATTTAACTATAAAAAGTATGAAAGCATTTGTATTCCCCGGACAGGGCGCACAATTTGTAGGTATGGGTAAAGACCTGTACGAAAACAATCCACTAGCCAAAGAACTTTTCGAAAAAGCTAACGATATTTTGGGTTACCGTATTACTGACATCATGTTCAGCGGTACTGATGAGGAACTTAAACAGACCAAAGTGACTCAGCCTGCAGTATTCCTGCATTCTGTAATTACCGCATTGTGCATGGGTGATGCCTTCCAGCCCGATATGGTAGCAGGTCACTCTTTGGGAGAGTTTTCTGCTCTTGTAGCCGGAGGTGCCCTCAGTTTTGAAGATGGTCTCAAATTGGTTTATGCACGTGCCATGGCAATGCAAAAAGCCTGCGAAGCTGCTCCTTCAACCATGGCTGCTATCGTAGGTCTTGATGACGCTACCATAGAGAATGTATGTAAGGAAGTAAGTTCAGAAGGCAATATCGTAGTCCCGGCCAACTATAACTGTCCCGGACAGCTGGTTATAAGCGGTAACGTAGAAGCTGTGAAGGCAGCTTGCGAAAAACTGAAAGCTGCAGGTGCCAAACGTGCACTCGTTCTTCCTGTAGGCGGTGCTTTCCATTCTCCATTGATGCAGCCGGCCAAGGATGAACTTCAGGCTGCTATTGAAGCAACAACTTTCAGCACACCAAAATGCGCAGTATACCAGAATGTAGACGCCCAGGCTCACACTGATGCAGCCGAAATCAAGGCCAATCTGATCGCGCAGCTCACTGCTTCTGTACGTTGGACACAGGAAGTACAGAATATGATTGCTGCCGGCGCAACAGACTTCACTGAATGTGGCCCAGGAAAGGCCCTTCAAGGCATGATCGGCAAGATTGCCAAAGGCAATGAAGCCGTAAGCGTACATGGCGTACAAGCTTAATTCTGAAAAACAAACAGTCCCCTTGTCTGTTCTGACTACACCACGAAGACAAGGGGATTTCTATAATCCGACACGAATATGACCAACAAAATGATTATCTATCAGGTGTTCACGCGTCTGTTTGGCAATGACACCTCCAACTGCCGTCCTAATGGCAGTAAAGCAGAAAACGGCTGCGGAAGATTTTCCGACTTCACCCAGAAAGCATTATTGGATATTAAAGCCCTCGGTGCCACACATATCTGGTATACCGGCATTATTGAACATGCCACGCAGACCGGCTACGAAGAATTCGGCATACATCCAGACCATCCGGCCATTGTAAAAGGCAAAGCAGGTTCTCCTTATGCCATTAAGGATTATTATGATGTCGATCCTGATCTGGCTGGCAAACCTAATGAAAGGATGAAAGAATTCCAGAATCTCGTAAGCCGGACCCATAAGGCCGGCCTGAAGATAATTATTGACTTTGTCCCCAACCATGTCGCACGCCAGTATCATTCTGACCGTAAACCTGAAGATGTTATGGACTTGGGAGAAACAGATCATACAGACCGGGCATTCGATCCGCAGAACAATTTCTACTATATTCCCGGCGAAGCGTTTCATCCTCAATTCGACCTTTCTCAAGGAGCAGAAACTCCTTATGAAGAATATCCGGCCAAAGCAACCGGTAATGATAATTTCAGTGCCAGTCCAAGTTGCAACGACTGGTATGAAACAGTCAAGCTGAATTATGGTGTAGACTATTGCGGCGGACACAGAAAATGTTTCGATCCTATACCCGACACGTGGTATAAAATGCGGGACATCCTGCTGTTCTGGTCGGGTAAAGGCGTCGACGGTTTCCGTTGTGACATGGCAGAAATGGTTCCGGTAGAATTCTGGGGATGGGTCATTCCACAAATCAAGAACCACCATCCGGAAATCATTTTCATAGCCGAGGTATATAACCCCAACGAATACCGTAACTATATCTACCAGGGACGTTTTGACTACCTTTACGACAAGGTCGGACTTTACGATACATTGCGTGGTGTGATCTGCGGCTATACTTCCGCACGCCAGATTACAGGATGCTGGCAAAGTATAGACGATATCAAGGACCGTATGCTCAACTTCCTAGAAAATCATGATGAACAACGTCTAGCCTCGGATTTCTTTGCAGGAGAACCGGAAAAAGGCAAACCCGGACTGATCGTCAGTGCCTGCATGAGCAAATGTCCAATGATGATTTACTTCGGACAGGAACTTGGTGAACGCGGTATGGACGCCGAAGGCTTCAGTGGCCTGGACGGACGAACAACCATTTTTGACTATTGGAGTGTAGATACGGTCAGACGCTGGCGAAACAGAGGCAAGTTCGACGGACGACAGCTAACCGCCAAAGAAATCATGCTCAAGGCTTACTATACTCGCATTTTGGCTATCTGCCAGAAAGAAAAAGCCATCCGTATGGGTGATTTCTATGACCTTATGTATGTCAACCAGGGATGTGATCTCTTCAATGCAGATCGCGCCTATACATTCGTCCGCAAGAAAGACAAGGATCTGTTGCTCTTCATTGTCAACTTTGAAGAAGTAGACCGACACATGGCAATCAATCTGCCCAAGCATCTTTTCGAATTTTTCGGTATGACAGAAAAAGAAGAAGTAATAGCCTGTGATCTGATCACAAACGAAAAGGAATGTATTGCCTTTAACAGCGGACAAAGCGTAATGACCGATGTACCGGCATACGGCGGCAAGATCCTTAAGATCAGACTATAGATACAGATACGGACTACCCATAAAACGGTAGCCATCACTTGAAACCAGTAAAACGGGATTCTGCAAAATCACCTTATATGGCGATTGCGGAATCCCGTTTGCCGTTCTAACTTTGCATGGTCAGTTTCAGAAACGACTATCATCAATCTAACCATAAAATAAAGAATATGAAAAAAGTTGCAATCTACTTCGGTTCCACTACAGGAACCTGCGAAAGCATGGCTTATGAAATAGCCGATGCACTAGGTGTAGAACGGAAACATGTATACAATGTAACGGAACTTACGGCAGAAAAAACCGGAACTTACGACGTACTGATCTTAGGGTCTGCCACATGGGGGTGTGGCGATTTGCAGGATGACTGGTATGACGGTGTGGAAATCCTTAAAAAGGCAGATCTGAACAACAAGACAATAGCCTTATTCAGCTGTGGAGATGCCGAATCGTATGGTGATACGTTTTGTGAAGCCATGGCCCACATCCGTCAGGCTGTTCTCGGAAGCGGCTGTCACTTTATCGGAGAAGTACCGGCTGAAGATTATCGCTTCTCTGCATCGGAAGCTGTCGAAGACGGTCATTTCATCGGACTGGCCTTGGACGAGGTCAATGAGAGTCATCTCACAGCTGAACGGATCGCCAGGTGGGCGCAACAACTCAAACCATACCTGGAATAAAATTCCAATACCTGAAAACAGGTATAATCGAAACAAACTACGTATCTGGAAATCATCAGATTTGGCGATTGCGCCACATCTGTATATATTATAATTTTGCAGGTGAAATAAAAGATAAAGACAAATGGAAGTACGCACAACCTCTTTACAGAACGGAACAGGACCGTCAGCCATGATGGTATTTGCCAACCATCTTTACGAATACAAGAAAGGTATCAGACGCATGGTTCTCTTTACCGTCAACGACCGCTACGTTGAATCCGTTATCCGCCGTCTGCATCACGAACAAATCTGTTTTGAACTGCAGGAAGTCGGTAACGGACGTACAAATATTTTTTTTGGAAGACCGGAATGTATCAGGGTTGTGCGCAAAATGATCACCCAACCTTTGCATCAGCTCAGCCCTGAGCAAGATTTTATCTTGGGAACCTTATTAGGCTACGACATCTGCGTACAGTGTGAACGGTTCTGCAGACGTGCCGGATTCAATGATTGATCATAATAACCACTTTTCATACAATTTCTTTATATCGTTTTGGATTTAAGTTGAGTATAGGGTTCTCGGGAGAGAACCTTATATTTTTGATATACCCCCAAAAGTGAGCATAAGACGGAAAGATCACAGACAAATCCCCCTCCCCTGTTCATCTAAAGTTCTCTTTTACAACTTCTTCTCAGGCCATCACGACCTTCATACTCTTCATAAGACAGGAATACACCTTTCACCAACTGTCCAAAGCTGCCCGGTCAGTTCCGATGCGGAACAAAAACAACAAAGAGCCGGCAGAACCTTTAAAGTTCAGCCGACTCTTTTAAATTTATTCTGATATACGGAAACTTACGGCATTATTTATATTCCTGCCAGCTCTTGATCTGAATATCCTTCTGCTCCATCTGACAGAATGCCTCGATGAAAGCTTTCGCCAGTCGGGCATTGGTCATCAATGGAATATTATGATCAATAGCTCCACGACGGATTCTATAACCGTTAGTCAACTCACGGCTACTGTGGTTTTTCGGGATATTGACGATCAGATCAAACTTGTGATCAGCAATCATCTTCATCACATTATTCTCTGCAGAAGTATTTTCATCCGGCCAGTGTACTGTGACAGCCTCAACTCCATTCTCATTGAGGAACTTGGCAGTACCCGGAGTTGCATAGATCTCATATCCCTTGGCCTGCAACATGCGGCTGGCATCCAGAAGATCAACCTTTGACTTGGCTGGTCCTGAAGAGAACATAACTGACTTCTGCGGAATCTTGTAACCAGTAGCAATAAGCGAATTCAACAAAGCTTCATTGAAATCATCACCGAGACAACCAACCTCACCGGTAGAAGACATGTCTACACCCAAAACCGGATCGGCATTTTGCAAACGGGCAAATGAGAACTGTGAAGCCTTCACACCGATGCGGTCAATATCAAACGCTGATTTGTCCGGACGGCTGTATGGTGCGTCAAGCATGATCTTCGTTGCGGTCTCAATAAAGTTGCGCTTCAAGATCTTGGATACAAACGGGAAGCTGCGGGAAGCACGAAGGTTACATTCGATCACCTTCACCTGGTTGCCCTTGGCCAGATACTGGATATTGAACGGACCAGAAATGTTCAGCTCCTTGGCAATCTGACGGCTGATCTTCTTGATGGTACGTGCCGTTGAGAAATAGATCTGCTGAGCAGGGAATACCAATGTAGCATCACCAGAATGTACGCCGGCATATTCTATATGTTCAGAGATGGCATATTCTACAATCTCACCGTTTTGTGCAACAGCATCAAACTCGATTTCCTTGGTCTCCTGCATGAACTGTGATACCACAACCGGATATTCCTTTGACACTTCAGTAGCCATCTGAAGGAAGCGGGTCAGTTCTTCTTCATTGTGGCAAACATTCATGGCTGCACCTGACAACACATAAGAAGGACGAACCAATACCGGATAGCCTACCTTCTCGATAAAGGCATGCATGTCTTCCATATTGGTCAATTCCTGCCATGCGGGCTGATCGATGCCAAGCTGATCAAGCATAGCAGAGAACTTGTTACGGTTTTCCGCACGGTCAATAGAAACCGGTGAAGTACCAAGGATAGGCACTGACTGACGGTGCAGCTTCATAGCCAGGTTGTTAGGAATCTGTCCACCTACAGACACAATCACACCGCGAGGCTGTTCCAGATCAATGATATCCAATACACGTTCAAATGAAAGTTCGTCGAAGTACAGGCGGTCGCACATGTCATAATCCGTTGAAACGGTTTCAGGATTATAGTTAATCATGATTGACTTGTAACCCAGTTTACGGGCCGTCTGGATAGCGTTGACAGAACACCAGTCAAATTCCACTGATGAACCGATACGGTATGCACCGGATCCAAGAACTACAACAGACTTCTCATTCTTATAGTAATTGACATCATATCCTTCTACGGCATAAGTCATGTACAGGTAGTTGGTCAGTTCAGGATGCTCTGATGCCACTGTATTGATACGTTTTACAGCCGGGAGGATACCCAATTTCTTACGATATGCACGAACCTGAAGATTCTCTTTTTCCATATTGCCTGCCTGAGGTTTCAGTACAAAACGTGCAATCTGGAAATCTGAAAAACCAAGGATCTTGGCCTCACGAAGCAATTCGGCTGAAATATCTTCCATCTTGTCATAAGACTGAAGCTTGGCCTTCATGTCGACAATATTCTTCAGCTTGCCGATAAACCAAGGATCAATCTTAGTCAATTCATATATACGATCTATGCTATAACCTTCTTCCAAAGCCTGGGCAATGGCAAAGATTCGCAAATCCGTAGGATTGGCCAGTTCATCATCGAGATTGTCAAAACGGACATGATCATTGCCGACAAAACCATGCATGCCCTGTCCGATCATACGCAACCCTTTCTGAATGATTTCTTCAAAAGAACGGCCTATTGACATGATCTCGCCTACAGACTTCATGCTTGAACCGATACGGCGTGACACACCTGCAAATTTGGTCAAATCCCAACGGGGTATCTTGCAAATAAGATAATCCAGAGAAGGAGCCACATAAGCCGAATTGGGAGTTCCCATCTCACCGATCTGGTCGAGCGTATATCCCAAACCGATCTTGGCAGCCACAAATGCCAAAGGATAACCTGTTGCCTTTGAAGCCAAAGCTGAAGAACGGCTCAGACGGGCATTAACCTCAATCACACGGTAGTCGTTGGTCTCGGCATTGAAAGCATACTGAATGTTACATTCACCTACGATACCCAAATGACGGATACACTGCTTTGAAAGTTCCTGCAACATGCTGACCTGATCTTCCGTAAGCGAACAGGTTGGAGCTACCACAATAGATTCACCGGTATGGATACCCAGCGGATCGAAGTTTTCCATGCTGGCCACCGTAAAGCAATGGTCGTTGGCATCGCGGATAACCTCAAACTCAATTTCTTTCCATCCCTTGAGTGATTCTTCCACCAGAATCTGAGGTGCAAAAGTAAAAGCACTTTCTGCCAGTTCAATGAACTTTTCTTCATCCGGACAGATACCGCTACCCAATCCACCTAACGCATAAGCTGAACGGATCATCACCGGATAACCGATCTTACGGGCTGCGGCCAAAGCATCCTGCATATTCTCAACAGCCTGGCTGACCGGAGTCTTCATTGAAATTTCATCAAGTTTCTTAACAAAGAGCTCACGGTCCTCCGTATACATGATAGCCTCAACAGAAGTTCCCAGTACCTCTACGCCATATTCTTTCAAAACACCATTCCGGTATAATTCTGTACCGCAGTTTAAAGCAGTCTGGCCACCGAAAGCCAAAAGGATACCATCCGGACGCTCTTTCTTAATGATTTCCGTCACGAAATAGGGCGTTACAGGCAGGAAATAAACCTGATCGGCTATACCCTCGGAAGTCTGTATGGTTGCAATATTAGGATTGACCAACACTGAACGGATACCTTCTTCACGCAATGCTTTCAAAGCCTGTGAACCGGAATAGTCGAACTCCCCGGCCTGGCCGATTTTCAATGCTCCTGAACCTAAGACCAGAACTTTTTTAAACTGTTTCATATTGTTGTTTTGATTATTAGAATTAAAGAAATTTCATTTTGTGAACATCATGTACCATTACGTCTGATGTTTCCAAAATACAAAATTACATTTTTTTAATCACTTTCTAATGAGAATGTCGGTAAAATTAATAAAAAAATATATTTCCGGGGCTCTATCTGTTCTTACGTTCCAGCTCCTGGAGATTCTCCAGCTTTTTGTTTTCAAGAAACTCATAAATGCCGCAAAGATGTTCTTTAACCGCACCATGGCCGAATTCGTAAACTTTTGTCACCAGACCGTCAAGGAAATCACGGTCATGACTGACAACGATCAACGTCCCGTCAAAATGAATCAATGCCTGTTTGAGGATATCCTTTGTTTTCAGATCCAAATGATTGGTCGGCTCATCCAAAATCAGCAGATTAACCGGATCCAGCAACAGTTTCAACAAAGCGAGTCTCGTTCTCTCACCACCCGAAAGTACTTTCACTTTCTTGGTGCTTTCTTCTCCGCCAAACATGAAGGCACCCAGCAAGTCGCGGATCTTGTTCCTTATTTCACCTTTGGCTACATCGTCTATAGTCTGAAAGACGGTCAGCTCACCGTCAAGAAGCGAAGCCTGATTTTGTGCAAAATACCCTATCTGCACATTGTGACCAAGCGTCAGCGTACCTTCATGCTCCAGCTCTCCCATGATACATTTCACCAATGTGGATTTTCCTTCACCGTTACGTCCGACAAAAGCAATCTTGTTACCACGCTCCACAGTGAGATTAACCTGTCCGAACACCCGGTGGTCGCCAAAGCACTTGCCTACATTCTCCATAATGACCGGATAGCTTCCGCTACGCGGTGAAGGCGGAAATTTCAGACGCAAAGCCGATGTATCTTCTTCATCCACTTCCACCAGTTGAAGCTTTTCAAGCATCTTCACGCGGCTCTGCACCTGAAGAGTTTTGCTGTATGTACCTTTGAAACGCTCTATATAATCTTTGGTCTCCTGAATCATCTTCTGTTGTTCCTCATATTGCTTGAGCTGTTGTTCCCGACGTTCCTTTCTTAATTCCAGATATTTACTGTAATTCACCTTATAATCATATATCCGTCCCATGGTCACTTCAATGGTACGTGTGGTAATATTGTCTACAAACTTACGGTCATGACTGATCACAACCACCGCCTTGCTGCTTTCCGTCAGAAACTGTTCCAACCACTGTATACTCTCTATATCCAGATGATTGGTCGGCTCATCCAGCAACAACACATCCGGATCCTGCAGCAACAGTTTGGCCAATTCGATACGCATGCGCCAACCTCCGCTGAAATCACTCGTAGGCCGATTGAAATCGCTGCGCTCAAAACCAAGTCCCAACAGGGCTTTTTCCACATCTTCTTCAAAATGGGTCAGGTCAATGGCATAAAATTTCTCACTCATCGTTGCCACCTTTTCAATCAGGGCCATATAGGACTCGCTCTCATAATCCGTCCGCACGGCCAGTTCCTGATTCATGGCGTCTATTTCGCGCTCCATCTCCTTCAGATGGGAAAAAGCCAGAGAAGCCTCCTCAAAAACAGTCCGGCCATCCTCCGTCATCAGATGCTGCGGCAGATAGGCTATCACACAATCCTTTGGTGCCGTCACTTTTCCTCTCGTCGGTTGTCTTACGCCAGCCAGTATTTTCAATAATGTACTCTTACCTGCACCGTTTTTACCCATCAGGGCGATACGGTCCTTTTCATTAATCTGAAATGAAATATCGCTGAAAAGCGTGGTTCCGCCAAATTCTACAGTCAAACCTTCTACTGCTACCATAAATCTAATTTCTCATTTTAAAAAACGGTGCAAATTTAATGTTTTTCTGATTCTCAATACCCATACTCACCGGGCTTTATGATATACAAAAAGATATTTTTGGACATCACGGACCAATTTATCCTTTATTTTTATCGTTATTTTCACAAATTATATTTATATTTATTGCGCTTGATTTTAATTTATTAAGAACAGAAACAGCCTAATACCATGAAAAAGAAAAAAAATGATGTTTTCAAAACCCGTTCTGAAAGTTTGTTTAACAAACTTTTTGGACTGTTTTTTATCCTTTCCGTCATTAATCTTACCAGCTGTGAGAAAATAGAACTTCCGACGGAACAGGGTGAGACGCAAAAGATCAATATCGAAACCAGGGCCACGGCCAATTCGGAACTGACTTTCCCTGTACAGATCTTTGCGTTCAAGACTTCCGACGGTTCATTGGCAGGACAACAAAAAATCATGTCTGAAAACGAGAAAGTAGCTCTCGACCTGCCACAAGGCGAATACCAGCTCCTGGCTCTTTCAGGCACGAATGACTATTCTTTCCCGGAAAATCCGAACAGACAAAGCGAAATAACAATTCCCAAAGGTTATGCCACTCACGGTCTGTTGCGCGGTGTTGCCGACGTCAGCGTTGGTGAAAAACAGGGGAACGTCCATATCACGCTGTCACCAGCCGTCACAAACATGCAGCTGTCCCTGTCCAATATTCCGGAAGAAGTTACCGCAATGGAAGTCGTTGTCTCTCCTTTGCATAATGCCTTGAAAATGGACGGTTCTTATCTCAATCCGGACAGCAAGGTCACCATTGAAGCCAACAAGACCAACCAGACTGGCGTTTGGTCAACGCCTTCCGCCTATCTGTTTGGCAGCAACCGTTCACTCACCGTCTTATCCATCCGGATGACCACTCCTGACGGTCAGGAGATTTACAGCCATACCCTTAACCTGAGTCTTGAAAACGGCACGCCATACCTTATCAATGGTAATTTCAGCGGTGGATTCAGTCTTGGCGGAGATTGGGATATAGAGAATTGGAAGCCATCGGTCAGCATTGATTTTGATTTTCCTGGAAACAATTCTTCCGGAGAAGGCGGAGATGATCCTCAGGAAGGTGAAATAACCGTTACGGAAATACCTGCGACATGCAGTGCCTGGAACGGCCATGTGGTCGTATTGGCCACCAATGTCACATCCAACAGTGCAGACCTTTTGCTCATCAGTCGCAAAGAATGGATTAATGTTTCATCTGCCAACGGCAACAATCCAACGGAAGCCAAAGATCTGGCGGCCGAATACTCGGAAGACGGCCTGAGTGAATGGCGTATACCATCCAAAGATGAAGCCCGTCTGATTGCTGACCAATATTTTATGGATGATCAACTGAATGATCTTAATACCATATTGAAACAGAATGGTGGAGATACTATGGGCGACGGCGATGACAACTTCCTGCCAAGCACAAATTACCGTTACTTATGCGAAAACGGGATCTACTCATTTGTTGTCGGGAAAAGCGGTACAGTATCCAGTGCGGGAAGCAGCCGTACATATTGTCTCCGTCTGGTCAAAACGATAAAGGTCAGACTGGCCGAATAAACACCAACAGAGCATTGTTTCCTTCAGATATTTCTTTAATGGAAACAATGCTCTCTTTCAATCCTCATAACAATGATTCTCAAAGATAAAAGTAATAAGAATAATCATAAAAAGGTTGTATCATTATGACCTTTATGAGGTATTTTATCTATTTGTGCTGTTTGTTGTAAATCAAACTCAATACAGTTTACAATGTTCGTAATATCAATGCCGAACGAGGAGCAATATAAACTTTTCCACCTGAAGAATGGCCCAATCCTCTTAATGAAATATTTCCGTCACGACACAAGACCAGATAATTTTGCCGCGGCACCGTATAGTGTCTGGCAGTAGCCTGAGGATTGAAAAAGAGATAAAATGCCGGACTACCGGCAGCATCGTAATCCCGCAATGTATACGCCAGCATCCCTTCTGCAGCCGGCAGGAAAAGCAACTGACGCCTGACTTCCTCGGCCGTTCTCAATCGGAATGCCGGAAAAGTTTCTCTCAAACGGATCAGTTCACACATGTAATGAAATACAGAAGCATAATTATCTTTGGCTTTCCACACTATGGCATTCACCGAATCCGGACTTTTATAGGAATTGCGTTCGCCATGTTTGCTTCTGCAAAATTCGTCACCGGCAAAAATCAGCGGAACACCCTGTGATGTCATCAGTATGGTTTCGCCCAACAAATAAAGCCGTCTTCTTTCTTCGTCCGATAAATCACTGCATACAGCCCGTAAACGGTCCGTCAGACACCAGTCATCATGACAACTGATATAATTGATCATCTGGGACGGTCTGCCTGCCCAGGGCTGACGAGAATGATTCACCTTGTCATAATTGACCTGGGGATGATAGACACCACCAACTATACCGAACCGCACACTTTCAATATCTTTACACTGTCCGGACAGGAAGCCGCCTTCAACAGGACTTGTCCACAGCCCGCGCAAACCGTCGCGCAATTCATCTCCGAACGCCCCTATTCCATCCAGCCTCTCCATATTACATTTAAGCGCACAGTCGGAAACCGGCAACTGCGCCGGACGCGTCGACCAACCTTCACCGTATAGCAGAACCAGAGGATCATGACTTTGCAATGCGTCCCTGATCATCTGCATGGTTGCTATGTCATGCAACCCCATCACGTCAAACCGGAAACCGTCTATATGATATTCCCTTTGCCAGAAAAGCACGCTTTCCAACATAAATTGCCGCATAAAGGGTTTCTCACTGGCGGTTTCATTACCGCAACCTGACCCGTCGGCCCATTCTCCATCCGGCTTTTTCCTGAAGAAATATCCGGGAACCAGTCTCTCGAAATTACTTCCGTCTATCGTATAAGTATGGTTATACACCACATCCAGAACCACCCGCAAACCCGCACGGTGCAACGCCATCACCATTTCCCGAAACTCTCTGATCCTGGAAGACGGTTCATAAGGATCCGTCGCATAGGATCCTTCCGGCACATTGTAGTTCAAAGGATCATATCCCCAATTATACCCAGACGTTCTTTCATCCACTGAAGCAAAATCAAAGGAAGGAAGAATATGAACATGGGTGATCCCCAGTGTGATTAAATGGGAAAGACCGGTATAAGCACCTTCCGGTGAAAAAGTCCGTTTCTCGGTCAGAGCCAGAAATTTCCCTTTATGCACCATACCGGAATCCGAAGACGCTGAAAAATCACGATGATGCATCTCGTAGATCACGGCATCTTCCGGACAGACTTCACGAATACAACGGTCATCCTGCCAGCCCTCCGGATACAGCTTACCTATATCCGTCACAAAACCTCTCTGCCCGTTCACTCCTACAGCCGTAGCAAACAGTCCGGGCGATTCTTCACGCCACAGACCGTTTACCCTGGCTTTAAAAGTATAGAAAAGATTGTTCACTTCATATCCGCACATGACACGCCATCTGCCGTCTGCATCTTTCTCCATGCAACATACACGAACGGCTTCCCCACCCTCACCCGACTGATAGAACCGCAATTCCACTTCATCAGCATCAGGCGAGAAAACGGCAAACCGGATTCCGTCAGGTCCGAATGTCAATTCTTTGAAAAAATCATTTGTTCCGTTCACTGTGTTCAATCAGTAATCTGATTCTTTCATTAAGTTCATCACAATGCATAAGCTGTTCCAACGAAAGATGCATTCTGTAACGCCAGTAATTCCGTGGATTCGAAGGCACATTTATCCGCTCGAAGGCCGGATCGGGATAACGTAACGTATCGTCGATCGACATCCAGTCCTGCCATGATATCAGGCACAGCATGGAAGGAGAATAAAGATGACGGGCTACCACCTCCTCACAAAGCCAGCCCGGTATGGTTTCGGGTGCCTCACCATCCTTCTGCAGGATTTCATGGAAATAGGCTTCGGCTCTTTCCTTGTCTTCTTCCCACCATCCGCGCAAGGTTGGCATGTCATGGGTAAAAATGGTCGACACGCTTCTGTAAGGATTACATTCCAGGTGTCCGAACCTCAATCCCAATGTTTTCGGCATGGTCTGTATTTCAAGCGTCAGAATACGCAAATCGTTCATCACCCAAGGCACACATTCCGGCACCATACCCAAATCCTCGGCGCAAACCAGCATCTGCGTGGCATCGATCAGCACCGGCAATTTGTACATGGCCTGATTATACCAGAACTGATTGTGTCTGTGGTAATAATACTGATCATAGAGGGCATTGAAAGCTGCACGTTCAGAACCGCTCAGGGTCTGATAGACGTAATCCAGCTGGGCAGAGATTCTGGGATGATACTTGGTCGGATCATCACGGTCTGGCACAAAAAGCACATTGCTGATCAAGGTATACAATCCGTCTCTCAATGCGATGTCCTCCTCAGAATGACGGTCGGAAAAAGCCGCTTCCACTTTCCGTTGGGTGTCATACTCGGGTTTCATCTCATACCAGTCATATCCCTTGGCCTGCAGATATTCCCGCTTCACCTTCTCCGCCCGTTCTCCAAAGAGATCATTAAGAATCCAGTCAGAAATGCAAGGTTTCGTAAAATAATATTTCCGGAATCGCAACCCGTAACTTTCAATCTCTTCCACCGTCATGGGAATTGAAGGAGAGAACTGTCCCAACAATCCGTGTACGGCATGAGACGGGATTTCCCATATCCGGAAAAAGCCCAACACATGATCAATACGATAAGCATCAAAATATTCAGCCATTTTTTTGAAACGCCTGATCCACCACTTGCAGCCGTCTTTCAGCATGGCCGGCCAGTTATAGGTGGGAAAGCCCCAGTTCTGTCCGTTCACGGAAAAAGCATCAGGTGGTGCTCCGGCCTGTCCGTCCATATTGAAATAGAACGGTTCCACCCATGCTTCCACACTGTCACGACTGATTCCAATAGGAATATCTCCCTTAAGGATAATACCATGATGACGGGCATATTCACAGGCCGCCAACAGCTGACAGTGCAGATGGAACTGAATATAATAATAGTAGGCAATGTCATCATACAATGGATTGGACGGTTTGCAGAAGGCATAAATTTCTTCGGCCTTGAACTCGGCGTACTCGGGCCACTGGTGGAAATCCGCAGTTCCGTAACGGTCTCTCAGAACACAGAAAGCCGCATAAGGCATCAGCCAGTCCTCATTCTGTTTGTAAAACTGCTGGAATGCAGCCGATTCCAGCGTACGGTTTCCATCCTGCCGGTACAGCAACTTGAGATAATCCGTCTTGTGTTTCATGACGGCCTCATAATCCACCTGAGGCAATGCATTCAGCCGGACCCTTTCCTGCTCGAACTGCAAGCGCAATGACTCATCCTCTATCTCAGGCAACTGCCTCAGGTCGAGATATTGCGGATGGAGCGCGTAGATGGATATGCTGTTATAGGGATAGGAGTCCATCCAGTTCTTGTGAATGGTCGTATCATAAATCGGCAGGATCTGAATCACCCGCATTGTCGTCAGCACGACCCAGTCTACCATGGCTTTCAGGTCTCCGAAGTCTCCCACACCGCAACTGCCTTCACTCCGGATGGAAAAGACCGGTATGACAACTCCGGCACCCTTCCATTTGTTCTCAGCTACCCTTAACGGGGTATCCGAAATGACCAGTACGTCATTTTTGGAAACGCCATTGACCGGCAACACCCGGTTTTCTCCGCCCTCCCATTCAATCAAGGCTCCGGTAGCGGCATCCACCACCACATACTTGTATTCCATGGGGAACGTAATGCCCATCGTGCTGAGTGTCACACTCCATTCATGAAGCCCCACCTCTTTCATTCTGAAAGTAAAATTGGGATTCCAGTCTCCCAAGGCAGGCTGGTTGCCCAGTATGGCCAATGCCTGACCGTCCTTTAACTGGGGAGCATCCACCCGCAACATCAGCGTACCGTTGAAATAAGGTAAACCTTCCGCATCAATCTGTCGGGGATAGACACAGCGCGTAAAAGCCGATGTATAAAGATAGGAGGAAAAAGGCACGTCCTTCCAGGAATCAGGGAATATAAAGCTTTTGGTCGGATCGGCCTTGAAATAGCGTGGCACCAGGTTCCATTCCGAACGCAACAGCCGTTCACCGTCATATATACCATATTTATACTGAAAAGCCTGGACCGACTTTTCAGTAACGAGGACTTCTCCTTCCCATTGATGTCCGTCGTGCGTGTCGAGCATATACACATGCGTCGTACTTCGTCCCCGCATGTCTACCAGTGTCAGCGAGACGCCCACGCTTTCGCCCCACTGTGTATAGTATTCAACCGAGAATTGTAATTTCATAAGCTTTGTGTCTTGTGTTTTTTATGAGTACTATACAAAGATAAGCATTCATGACAAATCAACAATATTTGAAAGAAAAAAAATAAATATCAGGGGCAAATATTTGCAGGATTAAAGACAATTTCATATCTTTGTAATAAGAAAAAACAAGCCGCATCGGTTAGATCGGGATACTCATCAAATTTATTCTGAAAACCGAGAAAGCTTCGTCCATCAATGGCGGGCCACGCCTTCGGGTAGCTGAATAAGCCGGTGGATTACAAAGATGGCGGGCACTCAAAACTTGTTAGTTAGGAGTTTTCATCACATCATCGGTGCGGCTTTCTTATAACCGTGGCAGAAACCTCTCTCTGCCACGGATTTTTTTTGATATTTCTCCATCCCGACACTGCTCCATAAAAGTTTCTTTATTTTGCCAAATCCGTCGTCCGTCCTGCAACATCCCCCTATACAGGATTTTATCTTACCGTCAGATGAACAAATGCGGAATACAGACTGTCACGTTTCATCTGCATTCCGCATTCCGGATCAGACAGTTCCATTCAGAAGACTGCCCCGAAAAACAGTTTTTCAGAAAAAGGCTCAGGAGCCGAACAGATTATCCACTTCATCCCGATACGGAGCCGATTCCTGGGCACCCTTTCGGGTAACGGCTATTGCCGACGCCGTACAGGCCCAACGGGCGGCTTCACACAACGGGCGGTCCTCCGCCAGCGCCATAACCAAAGCACCGTTGAACACGTCACCGGCAGCTGTCGTATCTACTGCACGTACCTTGCCGGCGGGAACCAGCGTCATCGCTTCACCCGAAGCAACCAAGGCGCCCCTTTCTCCCAATGTGATCACGACATTGCGGACTCCCTTCGCCAGGAAACAGGCCGCAGCCTGACGGGCTCCGTCCTCATCCGCCACCCTGATACCGGTCAGTTTCTCCGCTTCCGTCTCATTAGGCGTAATCAGGAACAGGCCATCCAGCCAGTCGTCCGGAACAGGCATGGCCGGCGCCGGATTCAGCACTAGCCGTTTGCCGGCCTTACGAGCCAGTCTGATTACTTCTCCTATGACAGTCAAGGGAATTTCCAGCTGCAACAGAATGTAATCACACTGATCGATGAGGGATTGAAGAAAATCCAGTTCAGCCACATCCAAGCCGGCATTGGCACCGGACACGACGACTATCCGGTTCTCTCCATGTTCTTCTACCGTTATCAGCGCTACTCCGGTGGGATTCTTTTCGTCGGTCAGCACATACGTCAGATCCATTTTCTCATCGACATAATGAGCCCGAAGCTGTTGTCCGAACAAATCCTTTCCGATTTTCGTCACGAAAGTGACATCTCCTCCCAGCCGTTTGACTGCTACAGCCTGGTTTGCTCCCTTTCCACCGGGATTCACAAAAAACGACTGTCCCATAACCGTTTCTCCGGCTACCGGCTGACGAGCCACATTGACCACCAGATCCATGTTGCTGCTGCCTATCACGACTATTTTACTTCCCGCCATGCTCTTCTTTTATTGTATTAATCCGATTACTCCTTCAGTTTTTTTCCATCCGAAAAGGCCTGACCGACCTTCTCACCCACCAATAAATACTGATGACGGACAGGATCATAGGAAATTGGTTTCAATCGGGCCGGATCTATCAGTCCATCTTCTCCTAGCACCTCTTCATCGGCCGAAACATTGACAATCCGTCCCGTCATATAGCAGGTTTCAGGATCATAGGATACCAGCTCACATTCCAAAGCCATCGGCAACTCTTCAATTACCGGAGCATTGACATACTCTGATTTTACAGCATGGAAACCGGCTTTTCCCAGTTTATCCTGTTCCTTATTGCCTGATTCGATACCCAGATAATCACAGGGGACAACCGTATCTGCCGTAGCCATGCTCACTGTAAAGGCTTTTGAGGCCAGAATATTCTTGGTTGTCTTATGTCCTTCCGACAGACAGATGCCAATCATATTGTCCGTATGGATACCGCCCCATGCGGCATTCATGGCATTGGGTTTACCGGTCTCGTCATAAGCAGCCACAATAAATACAGGCATCGGATAAAGCCACGTTTTTACGCCAAAATTCTTTCTTTTCATATTGATCTGTTTTTAATTATACGAATTAAACTTTTTTATATATCATTACATCATGCCATGTATGATCAGATACCTTTTACTGCAATCTTGATCACGCCGTCCAACTTATGTTCAAATATCCGGTAAGCTTCCTCGATTTCATTAAGCGGAAAACGGTGCGTAATAAGCGGTGTAGTGTCAATCCGGCCTTCGGCAATCAGTTTCAGGATTTCCGCACAGTCGCAACCATCCACACCTCCAGTCTTGAATGTCAGATTCTTGCCGTACATGTCGGGCAATGGAAGAACCTGAGGACGGTCATAAAGAGCCACAACCGTCACGATGGCATTCGGACGCGCACACCTCCACGCCAGCTGAAACGTATCATCCGCACCGGCCACCTCTATGACCACATCCGCACCGCCATGATCACTTCTACTTTTGACAAATGTCTGACATTCTTCCGGACTGATGACTTCAACATCCGGATAATGTGTACGGACAAAGCGGATACGCTCTGCTGATTTTTCACAGACAATGATCCGGCGGGGCGATTTCAGCATCACGCATAGCAATGTACAGATTCCCGTAGGACCGGCACCAATGATAAGCACGGTATCTTCCGGTTTGATTTCCGAAATGCGTGCCGCCCAAAAGCCTGTAGCCAGAATGTCTCCCACGAATAAAGCCTGTTCATCGGTCACTTCATCCGGAATCCTGTTCAGACCCTGATCGGCATGGGGAACACGGACATATTCTGCCTGTCCGCCATCTATGCGGCATCCCAATGCCCATCCGCCGTCGGGATCCTCACAGTTGTTCACATAACCATGTCGGCAGAAGAAACACGTTCCACAATAGGTTTCCACATTGACAGTCACCCGATCCCCCGGCCTGACTGTCCGTACCTGCTCACCCACCTCTTCTACGATTCCGACCATTTCGTGACCGACCGTAATACCGGGAACGGCACGAGGCACACTGCCGTGCTTGATATGCAAATCACTGGTACAGATACTGCCCAGTGTCACCCGCACCAACGCATCCTTAGGATCGGACAGACGCGGCACCGGCTTATCCTTCAATTCAAAAACGCCTTTCTTGATATAGGTATATGCTAACATACTGAATCATGATCTATGGTAAAACCTCATTTTTATTCTATCACTTCGATCAGGAAACTGACCGGACGAAAACCGTCATTACATGAAATCAAAGCAGAATGCGGATTTTTCATCCATCCCTCATAAAGATTGCTCCCGCCATGAGCCAATGTCATGACAAAAGGTGACATACTCTGCCAGGCACTTTCACAAAGTCCTTCGGGCTTTTCCCAACCGTTGGCCACAAAGACCTGCCCTTCCTGCATGTCACAGGCGTGCTCTATGGGATTCTCATACTTTTCCATCAGATCCCTGTAACAGGCTTTTCTTAACACCGTAATTCTGATTTTCTTCATTCTTCTAACCAGTTTAACAGTACAGACATCATCTTGCAGACGACTCATGATCTCGCTCTCAGTTCCCAAAACGCCACTGCCGCTGCGGCTGCCACATTGAGGGAATCCACATGGTGTGACATCGGAATCCGCACCACATAATCAGCCTGACTGATAGTCTCATGCGGCAGGCCGTCACCCTCCGTCCCCATGATAATCGCAAGCCGGGGCTCTGCAGCCAGACCCGGATCATCAATGCTCACCGACTTTTCAGTCAGTGCCATTGCGGCAGTCCGGAATCCGTACGCATGCAAATCAGCCGGTGAACCGTCCAGCCAGGTCCACGGCACCAGAAAAACCGATCCCATCGATACACGGATTGCACGGCGGTTCAGCGGATCACAGGATGTACGGGTCAACAAGACACCATCCACTCCCAATGCTGCGGCCGAGCGGAAGATGGCTCCTATGTTGGTGGTATCCACCACTCCGTCAATAATGACAATCCGACGTGCCGGACGACATATATCAGCCACATCCGGCATCACGGGCCGCTTCATCGCACACAGCACACCACGCGTCAGAGTATAGCCGGTCAGGCTGGACAGCAGTTCACGGTCTCCGGTATAAACCGGAATATCACCACACGACCTCACTATATCAGCCGCATCACCGGTAAGATGTTTCCGCTCACACAACAAAGCCACAGGCTGGTAACCGGCATCCAGAGCCACACGGATCACTTTCGGACTCTCGGCTATAAAAATACCTTTTTGAGGTTCAATACGGTTACGCAACTGAGCCTCGGTCAGCGAACCGAACATCTCCACACCGGGCTGTTCAAGAGAAGTAATTTCTATAACGGGCATATCGATCTGTCTTTTGATTTCAAATATACTTCTTATTCATTATCCTTTCACAAATATAGCATTTTGTTTCTGAACGGGGAAACGAAAAAGCGCCTCTTTTATGCCTGCGCACCGGAACGATTGCTCCTTTCCTCATGCCCCACTATCTTCAACCGGACTATACCTGACGTACGACACAAGTATCCTAACGCAAAGCTCACGACTGCAGCCAACTGCTTGACATCAACCATACTTTCCTTTCCCCGTTACCTGTGTTCCAGACCCAAAACAAACCATACGGATCCATTGTTCCGGCCATCCCGTTTAACATTTGTTATAACCATACACTTATACTAAAGGATACTAAGATATATATCCAAACAGCCTGTCAACCAACATGTTGACAATATATTCCTTGATCAGCACGATCAGCACTCAATATTTAAGATATCCAAACTTAAACTTAAAAATACTTGATTTCCCAACCAATTCAGTTTTTTCTTTCTACCTTTAATCATCGATATAAAGAAAAATTTCATCTGATCAGATCATTATCATTATCAACCAATAAACTCAACCACATTATGAAAAACCATGTAAACGCCTTGATCGTCGCAGGCGTAATCATCACTTCCACCGGCTGCACGGCACAAACGGGAATTACAGAAAACGATCTTATCGGAAACTGGATAGAAATCATGCCGGTCAATGTACAGTTTACCCAAGGGGTCACTCTTCAGAAGGAAGGTGTTGCATCATCCATCGGCATGGCCACACTGAAATATGAAAGCTGGGAGCTTAAGGACGGCAAAAGTCTCATTCTGAACGGACAAAGTATAGGTAACAGACAAACTATCTCATTTTCCGATACGCTGTCGGTCATTTCCCTTCAGAACGATACACTGACTTTGGGAAAAGGCGACAAATACCGCATTCAATATACCAGACAGGCTGACGCTCCCCAACCGATAGGAGGAAGTGATGCGGCCATGGGCTACACCTATTCCGATGTTCTGAAAAAGAAAATCAGAATCTTCGAAGAAGGCATTCGTGTACTTTCCACTACCGACCCGGAAGCCACACAGGCCGGATATATCGTATTTGGCCCGGATTCGGCAGAAGCCGAACTGTTCCTGCCTGAAAACAAGGTTCTGCTCCAGAAACGGCAAAGACCCAATGGAACCAAAGTATGGAACATGGAAGATGATGACACCTATATGGTGGAACAGTCTGAAGGAAGCTGGCTGGTGTCACGCCGCGAACAACTGCTCTACTCCACCCACGGCACAACTGACGCTCTGCCGGTCACATTCACGACAGACAACGGCGAAACCATAGAAACCGTATTCTATCAGAAATCTGCAGCAGCCCAGTTGACAGTCAACGGTGTCCGCACCCTGCTCATACAATACCGCACGGCATCGGGTTACGGCTACGCCAATCCGCTTTATGACTTGCGCGGAAAAGGTGACGAGGCTCAGCTGACCTGCCTGTCTGACGGAAAAACCATCAATCTGAAAGAAAAGAAGGACAAGTAATTTTACTGGAAAGAAGGGCACCTCAAGCCCCTATCCATACACCTAACAGGCCTTCAGTCATCCTCGTTGGTCTGCCATACAGACAATACCATTCGACTTCAATGATCTCCATCATACCGACGGAACTCATTGAAGTCGAAACATTTTAACAGTTCATTCATAGCAAGAATTCAATAACGCCGTGTGCCACGGACCTCTTTCCAACCCTCCGCCCCTTTTATTGGCCAAACTCCCGGATGGTATTAAATAACGAAGAACGTACAAATCCAAGAATTTCTACAGACTTGCCAAGACAGACTTTCAGGCTATCTTCACCGTCATAGTAAAATTCACAGCTGGCCGTGACGTTCGCTAAAGTCTGGTCTACATAGACCTTGGCCATTTTGATGTCGCGGGTCACCTTGTTGCAGGCGGCCAGGACCTTGGTTTCGTCACCTTCACTGATGCTATAAAATTGCGGAAAAAGAACCGTAAGATAGTTCTCTTCATCCTGTGTACCCATCACATAAAAATGCTTCATCTGATAACAGATAAAGACGTCTCCATCATTGTCTGTCTGTGGCTTGTAGCCCAGCTCCCGAAGTGCTGAGACTACCATTTCCTGTTTTGTCATATTACTGAAATTTAATCGTTATTATCATCGCAGTCTCCATTCTCAATTTTTTCCTTTACGTCATGGGCAAACACCAATGCGGCCGCAAGATGCAGAATCATGTGTCTGATCACCTCCTCCAGATTCTCATCCCCAATCAGGGCACGTTCATAGAAGATCCAGAGGCTATCGCCGAATGTATAAGCCTTGACGTATTTACGGAGAGAATTGATCTTTTCACAAACAGCAAGGTATGTTGTCGCATTCTCTTCATCCACCTCATAGATACCTGGAACGGAAATATTGAGAAACTCCTCGTCGTCATCACTGTTCAGATAGAGATAGTTGATCCCCTCGTAGCTGAATGCATAACCCAAATTTTCTACTTCTGTCAGGTTGAAGCCCAGTTGTGCGAAGGCTTCCATAATTTTTTCTTTCATGTCTTTTCAATTTATAAAGTGATTATTACTGTTGTTATCTGAATCCGATGGTTGCAGGCTTTAGCCCTTTGTCATTCGGTGAGAACTCACTTCTCACACGCTCATACTCACGGAGTGACTTGGCCGTCACCGACGGATTACGCGTTGCTATGACCTCCTCCAGGAGTTTTTGCGTGATACCCTGATTCCGGCCATCATTGTTCCGGATACTTTCATTGAACTTCTTGCGTGCAGCCGACTTGACAATATAACTGATGTCCGAACAGTTAAAGCCATTGGTCAACGATGCAAGATGATCAGTATCAATCTCACCTTCTGTCGGGAGTTTGGAGAGTGCCAAGGCAAACAGACTCTTGCGTGCTTCCGCATCAGGCATGTCGATGTAGATCATTTCATCGATACGGCCGGTCCGTAAAACGGCCTTGTCTATGCGTTCGGGATGATTGGTAGCCGCCAGCACATAGATGCCTCTTTCCGCCGCATTATTGAGCATGCAGAGAAACTCGTTGACTTCACTGTCGTAGTGCTGGTTGGTTTCTTCTCCCGACCGGCGCGGAACCATGGCATCAAACTCATCAAAGAACAGCAAGGTAGGTGCATTTTTCTCCGCTTCCCTGAAAAGCTTGCCTATTTTCTGCTGCGTACCATGAACCCATGTGCAGGCCAGATCGTCGGGCACAATCTTCATGAAGTTAATGCCTACTTCTTCCGCCATTTTCTCAGCAAAAAAAGTCTTTCCGCAACCTGCCGGACCGTAAAGGAGCATGGCAGGAGGTCTGATTCCATAAGCTTCAGCGCACTCACGGTTCTTGAGCACATTGATGAATCCCTCGGTCACCATCTGCTTCAGCTCGCTCATGCCGGCAATGTCGCTGAATCCATTGCCTTTTTTCTTTTCTTCGGGCACAGGCTTCTGCTCAACTGCTTCCTGACCTGCCTTCTTGACATTCTGCCCGGTAGAATCCGTCGGCTTCTGTCCGCTGATGCGACGCAGCCAGTCTTTTTCTGCTTCTGATGTTTTCATATTATCTTTTCTTTATTGTTTATAATAAGAGAAGAGAAACAATACCCCAATCTATCACCGGAAAGCACTCTCGGTCATAAATTATTTCATTGACCGTCGAATGGTGATCAGACAAACAACGTCAATAAATTGAATACCAAACGAATCTGTAAAAAGATCTTTCCGACATCTTCTTTCCGGCAACCGTTTTTCCAATTATGAAAAACTACAGAATAAGACGAAAGAAGATACCTGAGTTATACCACCGGACAATACCGCAGCACCATAAAGAGGCCCTGTACGGATATAAAAAAACTTCCAACCTGCTAAAACATGCAAGTTGGAAGCAATTTTTCCTGTTTATGTAAAAATAATCTTTATCAGCTATGACAAAAAAGATATAAACGGCAAGATTCAATCCATGAGGATCACAGAGCGAGACATCATCAGCCAATACTTTTTTCATTCTGTTCCGCCGTCATCCCTGCCACGGCATCGATAAAATAACGCGGTCTGCGTTTCACTTCCTTGTAGATCTTGCCGACATATTCCCCTATCACCCCGACAGCCAGCAATACCGTACCGCCAATAAACCACAGTGAAACCAGCAGGGAAGTCCAACCCTGAATGGCCTTGTCTTCCAGATAGGCCAGCAAGGCATAGATGATCACCCCGATGGCAATCAGAATAAACAGCATGCCCATCAGCACGATATATCGCAGAGGACGTACGGAAAAGGAAGTAATCCCGTCCAACGCAAAACTCAACATTTTCTTGAACGGATATTTGGACTCTCCGGCAAACCGTTCCTTACGGTCGTAATACACGCGGGCCGTTGTAAAGCCCAATGCCACGACCATGCCCCGCAGAAACAGATTGCGCTCCGGACAGGACATCAGGGCCTGCATGGCTCTCCGGCTCATCAAGCGGAAGTCGGCATGATTATAGACGATCTCACCTCCAAGCGCACTCATCATCCTGTAGAACGCCAGTGCCGTATGCTTCTTGAAGAACGTATCCGTCCGCCGCTCCTTCCTCACACCATACACCACGTCAGCCCCGTTGTGATAGGCATCCACCATTTCGATGATACTGCGGACATCATCCTGAAGGTCGGCATCTATCGACACGGAAGCATCCGCATGTTGCGAAGCCCATTCCAGGCCGGCCCAAAGTGCCTGCTGATGGCCGGCATTATGAGCCAGACGGATACCTTTCACATCGCCACGCTCACGCGCACAGGTTTCGATAAGGCGCCACGTGGCATCCTTACTGCCGTCATCCACAAACAACAGACTTCCTTCGTCTATTCTGCCGGACCGGCGGAGCTCTTCCAATATGTCTCCAAGTTGCCTTATCGTCTCCGGCAACACGGCTTCCTCATTATAACAAGGCACAACTATCACCAGTTTCATCACTTCTTATTTTTATGGTTCGTAAATACCCACCTTACCAGGATAAAGTTCACCGGAATGGCTATGGCAAACACCGGCACGGGCGCCCATGTCTTCGTCACACCCAGCCAAAGGAAAAGATTCAGCAGCAGCATGTGCAACAGGTAGTTCACCAGATGTGCCCCTCCCATACCGGCCAGCCTTTTCCACGACAGCGACGTACCGAACGTGAAAAAGGCTGTCAGATAGAAATTGGCCACAAAGCTCAGCACGTACCCGGCCGTATAGGCCAGATTGACCTCCAGCCACCACTGCAACATGTAGTAGATGGCATAATGCAGGCCCGTACAGAACACGCCGACCATACCGAAACGGACAAACTGTCCCAAAGCTTTGCGACTCTTCATGATCTTGTTACTTGATCCGTCTGAAACGGTACAGACGGTTGATTCTACGGTCATCACAACTCTTGTGATGTGAATTATAGACTTCCTTCAACTCATAGTCGGGGAATGCGGCCATGAAATTGTCGTATTCCTGCTCGCCCATCCAGACATAACCTTCATCGGCAGGGAAACATTCGAACGGCACGATCCGGTCACCCAGATAGAAATTCACGGTAAACGGATGCATCCGGTTGTTTTCCACGATATCCGTACGGTAAGAATACAGACGGCCCTCCGGCACGATCTTACGGATTTCCTCAGCCACGGCCTTGTCCGACTTGGCACGCAGCACTGTAGGCTGGTAAAAACCGTCAAGCACCAGATAAATCGAGAAGATCACTCCCATCATGGCATAAAGTATGCCGTTGTCTGCCGCATTCAACTTCTGTACCTTGAAATACCATACGGCCGCAGCAGCAGGCACCAACACCAGAATGACATTCCATACATTGAGCGGAACTTCCACCAGCGCCTGCACAAACTGGCTGATACCATGAATCTCCTGCAACGGGAAAAGCTCGCTCCGCAATACGGCAAACAACACCGTCAGCACCACTGCCAGTCCGGCCATGATACTGCCGAACCAACGTACCGCATTAAGATGACGGTGACGCAGATAAATCAGATACTCGGCCAGGAAATACGCGATAAACGGATAAACCGGCAACAGATAGACGCTGCGCTTGCTCTTGGGGATGCAGTAGAACACAAAGATGATGACGATGCTCAACAAAGAATACAGACGCGCATCATCCATCGTACGGATGGTCACGACCAGCCGGCTCCACCACATCTTGGGCGACCATGTCAGCTTGCGGTAAGTGAGACAGAAAAGCGAGATCAGCACCAGCAGGGTGTAAGGTACATAACCCGCCAGCAACATGTAGACATTATAGTAAGCCGGATTGATGTGCGATTCATAAGTCATCTTACCCATGAAACGCAGGAAGTTCTCCTCAATCACCAGTTCGAGGAACTTGTCGCCTCCCTGCTGGTAAGCCGCATAATACCATACCAGAGGCAGAATGCACGACAGCACTGCCACCATCAGGAAAGAGAAGAACACCCGCCAGAAGTTCCATCCTCTGAGAAGCAGGTATACGGCAGGCACCATACAGGGCAACACTATTCCTACCGGTCCCTTGGTCAGTGCGGCTCCGCTCAGGCACAGCACCGCCCAGAAAGGCACACCCTTCATACCGTGCTCTATCCACTTGTAGAGCTGATAAAGCGCAATCACCATCATGGCCGTCAGGACCATGTCGACACGACAGTTCGTTCCGGCCCTGTGCACCTCAAAGTTGGTCAGCGTGATCAGGGCTGTCAGGAATGACAGTTCATGACCGCGCCTTTTGGCATAGAAGAAGTACCCCACCAACACCATGGCCGTAAGAGCCAGTGCGGAAGGCATACGCGAAGTATATTCGTTGATGGTACCAGCCACGGTAGAAACCGCAGCAATGATCCAGTGAAAGAAAGGCGGTTTATAGGCCATGTCAATACCGTTGTTGACCGGCAATATCCAGTTGCCGTCCTTCAGCATGGTCAGTGCCACCACGGCCTCACGGGGTTCTCCGCGCGTATGAAAACTCGTCTCTCCCAGAAAAAGGAAGAGCGAGATGATACACAACAGCAACAAGGGCCAAAAATAATTTTTCCTGTACATAAGCGTCCGTTTTTTAATCACACACCTGCATGCCTGCATCCGGCCTACTTGGCCGCTCGTGATGAAATTTTCTCCAATATGTAAACCAGTGCGAAACCTACAACCATCAGAGCCACGGCTTCACCCACCGACTCATTGGGCAGGATATTGCTTTCCACCAGCGGCTTCACTTCGCCATGACTATCCACATAAGTCTGTACCACTTCCTTCCACGGCCATACCTTGTTGAGTGAACCCAGCATGAAACCGGTCAGCACGGCCAGCGTGATGTTACGGAAGTTCTTGAGAGCATAGGACAATACGTGTGAAAAACTCGTAATACCGAGGAAAACACCTACGGCAAAAACGCCGAGAACCACCAGATCCAGCGTATTGATCGCTTCCATGATATAGAAATACTTGCCCAGAAGCACCAGAATGAAACTGCCTGAGATACCCGGCAGGATCATGGCACAGATGGCTATCGCTCCGCAAAGGAAGATAAAAAACAGATTGGTAGGAGTCTCCGCCGGCGTAGCGACCGTAATATAATAGGCTACCAGCGCACCGAGGATAAAGCCGGTAATCGTCTTCCAGTTCCATTCCTTGATATCCTTAGAGACAAACCAGGTTGAGGCCAGCACAAGTCCGAAGAAGAACGACCACACCAACACCGGTTCATGCACGAGCAGATAAGTGATCAGTTTGGCCAGAGAAAATACGCTGATACCGATGCCCAGCAGCAACGAACAAAGGAAATTGCCGTTAATGGCTTTCCAGAACGCAGCTATTTTTCCGGTAAACAACAACTTGATGGAGTGCGCATTGATACTCTTGATTGAATTGATCAGCTCGTCATAGATCCCGACGATAAACGCAATCGTACCGCCCGATACGCCCGGCACCACATCTGCCGCTCCCATGGCCATACCCTTGAGAGCCAGAAACAAATAATCCTTTAATTTTCTTTCCATAAACTTGCTAAAATATTAAAATGACTCATTTTACAAAGTAACATAAAAAAAGGTGCATTGACAAACACAACACACCTTTTTTATCGTAAACCCTTAAAGACTTTTAGTTTCTTACTTTACCTTGGCTACAATGGCCTTGAAAGCTTCAGGATGATTGACTGCCAAATCGGCGAGCACCTTGCGGTTGATTTCGATACCGGCCTTGTGCAATGCACCCATCAACTGTGAGTAAGACATACCTTCCAGACGGGCAGCAGCGTTGATACGCTGGATCCACAATGCACGGAAGTTACGTTTCTTGTTACGACGGTCGCGGAACGCATAAGTCAAACCTTTCTCCCAAGTATTCTTGGCAACGGTCCACACATTTTTACGGGCACCAAAGTAACCTCTGGTCAAACCTAAAATTTTCTTTCTTTTTGCTCTTGATGCAACGTGATTTACTGATCTTGGCATAATTTTTAATCTTTTAGAATGTTAGCGCCGTCCATTCACATGAACGATCTTGAGGCTAATGCATTCGGTTAAACTTTAATAATACTTTTTTTACCTCGCTTTTGATTAACGCATGCAGAGAAGGTCGCGAACCTGCTTCATGTTCTCAGTTACCACGATATCATCGTGTACCAAGTTTCTCTTCTGCTTCTTAGTCTTCTTTGTCAAGATGTGACTGTGGAAAGCGTGGTGTCTTTTTACTTTACCTGTTCCGGTAAGAGCGAATCTTTTTTTGGCACCGGAATTAGTCTTTACTTTTGGCATTTTGTTTAATTTTAAATTAGTTATTATTAATAGTGTGGCAACGCATATACCGAGCGTTACGCACTTTTTTTCGGATTAATCCTCACCTTCCACTCTCGGGCCGAGATACTCCTTGGGAGCGTTGGCCTTAGGCTGTGCCTTCTCGGCTTTCTGGACAGGTGCGGCAGGACGTTCGTTGGCTTTCTTGGGCTGACCCTGCTTCTTGGGGGCAATGAAGATCGTCATTCTCTTGCCTTCCAGAACCGGCATCTGCTCCACTTTACCATATTCTTCCAGGTCGTTGGCGAAACGCAACAGAAGCACTTCTCCCTGCTCCTTGAAAAGAATACTGCGTCCCTTGAAGAACACATAGGCTTTCACCTTGTCTCCGTCTGAAAGAAACTCCTGGGCATGCTTGAGCTTGAAGTTATAGTCATGGTCGTCTGTCTGCGGTCCGAAACGGATTTCCTTCACATCGACCTTCACCTGCTTGGCCTTCATTTCCTTCTGGCGTTTCTTCAGCTGATAGAGGAATTTGCTATAGTCGATCAACCGACAAACAGGAGGAACTGCGTTAGGTGATATTTCCACCAGATCTACGCCCTGGCTCTCTGCCAGCTGCAGAGCTTTCTGGATAGGCATTACCGTTGATTCGATATCATCGCCCACGATTCGGACTTCACGTTCACGTATCTGTTCATTGATACGGTACTGTTGCTTTAAATTGTCTTTCTTCATTAAAAGGTGTTCTCTTCTGTTTGTTGTTTTTTAATTAACTGAGTGCATTTTTTCAAATTCGGATGCAAAGTTAATATTTATTTAGCATATTACGCACTTCTTCGTTGATTTTCTTTGCAAAATCTTCATATTTCATGCTTCCCTGGTCGCCTTCACCCTGTTTTCTGACTGAAACGGTACCTTCGGCAGCCTCTTTTTCGCCTACGATCAGCATGTAAGGTATGCGCTTCATCTCGTTGTCGCGGATCTTGCGGCCGATCTTTTCGTTACGGTCGTCCACGATGGCGCGCACATCCTGTTCGTCAAAATAGGCGCAAAGCTTCTTGGCATAATCGTTGAATTTCTCTGAAATCGGCAGGATAGCCACCTGGTCAGGAGTCAGCCACAACGGGAAGTGTCCGGCGGTGTGTTCGATCAGCACGGCGCAGAAGCGTTCCATTGAACCGAACGGTGCACGGTGAATCATGACCGGACGGTGCTTCTGGTTGTCCTCACCGGTATATTCCAGTTTGAAACGCTCAGGCAGGTTGTAGTCTACCTGGATAGTACCAAGCTGCCAGCGGCGGCCGAGTGCATCCTTCACCATGAAGTCCAGTTTCGGACCATAGAAAGCGGCTTCTCCATATTCCACCTTGGCCTTGAGTCCTTTTTCGTTGCAGGCCTCGATGATGGCATTTTCAGCTTCAGCCCAAACTTCGTCAGAACCGATATACTTCTCGCGGTTGTTCAGGTCACGCAATGAGATCTGAGCTTCGAAATTTTCGAAATTCAGTGCACCGAAAATGATCTGGATGATTTCCATTACACGGATAAACTCGTCCTTCACCTGATCCGGACGACAGAAGATATGGGCGTCATCCTGAGTGAACGAACGTACACGGGTCAGTCCGTGAAGCTCACCGCTCTGCTCGTAACGATATACCGTACCGAACTCGGCGATACGCAAAGGCAGATCCTTGTATGAACGCGGCTTCCAGGCGTAGATCTCACAGTGATGAGGACAGTTCATCGGTTTCAGCATGTACTCTTCATCAGCTTCCGGAGTATGGATAGGCTGGAATGAATCCTTACCGTAGTGAGCATAGTGTCCTGAAGTGACATAGAGGTTCTTTCCACCGATATGCGGGGTCATAACCTGCTGATAACCGTAGCGTTTCTGGATTTTCTTCAAGAAATCCTCCAAGCGCAGACGGAGAGCGGTACCCTTCGGCAACCACATCGGAAGTCCCTTACCCACGCGGTCGGAGAACATGAACAGTTCCATTTCCTTACCGATCTTTCTGTGGTCGCGTTTCTTGGCTTCTTCCAGAAGGGTCAGATACTCGTCAAGCAGTTTCTTCTTGGGGAAGGAGATGGCATATACACGGGTCATCTGCGGACGCTTCTCGTCACCGCGCCAGTATGCAGAAGATACGGCAGTCACCTTCACGGCCTTGATCACACCGGTGTTGATGAGGTGCGGACCACGGCAAAGGTCAGTAAACGCGCCCTGCGTATATGTAGTGATATGACCGTCTTCCAGGTCTTCAATCAGTTCGTTCTTATAAGTCTGTCCTCTTTCGCCGAAGAACTTCAGGGCATCTGCCTTGGATATGTCAGCTCTTACGACAGCTTCCTTGCGCTGTACGAGCTCGAGCATTTTCTTTTCGATATTGGCGAAGTCAGCCTCACGGATCACCGTACCTTCAGGCGGCATGACGTCGTAATAGAAGCCGTTTTCGATGGCCGGACCGATACCGAACTGCATGCCCGGATAAAGTTCCTGCATGGCTTCAGCCATCAGGTGGGCTGAAGTATGCCAGAAGGCATGCTTACCTTCTGCGTCTTCCCATTTGTACAATACTACTGATGCGTCTTCATTAATCGGACGATTCAACTCTACTGTCTCTCCGTTAACGCCACAGGCCAGCACATCCTGTGCCAGGCGTGAAGAGATACTTTCGGCTATTTGCAAGCCCGTTACGCCGGCCTCGTATTCCCGTACTGAGCCGTCTGGAAAAGTTATCTTGATCATATTGTCTATAGTAATTATCTTTTTCAAGGATGCAAAAATAGTCATTTTTCATGAACATGATACATAAATCACGAAAAAAAACATATTTATCGCTTATTGTTCTTTCTCCTGAGTCTCCTTGCTGTACCGCTTGATCAGATTATAAGCCGAATACAGGCCCAGTTCACCCGCCCGGCTCAGATCCTTGATTCCGGCATCACGTTCGTTCTGCATCAGCCGGACCACCCCTCTGTTGTAGTAGGCGGCCGCAAACTGCGGATCCCGTTCGATAGCCTGGGTGTATTTCTCTACGGCCATCACATAATCGTTCATCGCGAAGTACACGTTACCCATGTTATAAAGATAGATGACAAAGTCCGGATGAACGGCCATCACCCTGTCGCAGTCATCGAGTATGGTGTTGCAGACCACTCTCCTGCTGTCGGCATCCAGCCGGCCCTGTTTTTCCTTGCCGGGCACACTCTCCAGACGGTCTCCGGTCGCATCCAGTTCAAGGTTTTTCATTCTGATCTGGATTCTCAGACAGTAAGCCAGAGTCATGGCCGAATCAAGCTGGATGGCACGGTCCACATCCTCAAGAGCCGCATCATAGTCCTGCAGGGTCCATTCCTCCAGGGCACGTGCGAAATACAGGCTCGCATTCTCAGGACTTGCAGCCAGTCTGGTCGTATAGCGGGCCAGCGCTGCCGAATGGTCAGTCACCTGCCTGTCGGTGAGCACTTCCTCGTAATTGGCCAGTTCCAGTTTGCGGGCCAGCATGCCGCTGCGGTTCAGTTTCTCCAGCTCGGGCACATACTGCTCTCTTTGGAACTCCTGCGCCTTGGGATAATAAGTCAGCATGTAAAGCGGTTCGGGACGGAGCATCGCCTTACGGTTCTGTACCTTGCCGCGGTAAGCGCTCTCATACTCCGGAGCTGCCGATTCCTCGTCGGCCTCCACCAGTTTGTTGTAGTTCTCCATCGAGCGGTCGCTCTTCTTGCGGGTCTTGTGATCCCTGGCCGGTTTGTTACTGCCGTAACGGCGTTCCATCTGGGCTTTCAGCACAACGAATTCATCCTTTTCCGCTCCGTTCACATCCCCTATCTTGCGACGGATGGAGGCACGGTACTGGTAACCGACAATAAAGTCAGGATATTCGTTGATCACTTTCGTGATATCCCTGATGGCCCCACGATAGTCACCCGTGTTGTCAAGCATCAGCGCCCGGTTGAACAGCGCGATCATATTGTCCGGCTCCACCTTGAGCACATAGTTGAAGTCTTCTATGGCCCGGTTGTCATCACCCACCTGGGCACGCAGAAGTCCGCGGTTGAAATGACCGATATAGCTGGTCGAATCAAATTCCAGCGCCGCATCATAATCATCCATGGCTCCGCGCAGGTTCATGCGGTGATAACGCACCAGCGCACGGTTGATATAGTTGTCAGCCTCACGCGGTTTCTGCTGAATGACCTTGTCGAGCGCATCCTCCGCTTCCTCATACTTTTCTTCCTTGGCATACACCATAGCCTTCAGCTGCCAGGCATTGCCCTCATAAGGATTGATTTTCAGCGCGTCATCCAGACAGGCCATGGCAGTCACCGTATCTTTCTTTTCGAAGCAGGCCTGAGCCTTGATCACATGGTTACGGGCATTTTTCGGCCAGTAGCGGATCATCGTGTTCACCGTTTCCATCGCCTTGTCGTAATCCTTGAGCTGCAGATAGCACAGTGTCATGTTGTGCAGTCCGCCTTCTTCCTTGGGCTCGATCGACAGCAGCTTGCGGTAATCCGCTACGGCTCCCTCATAATTCTCCTGATTGATCCGGCACAGTCCCCTCAGCCTGTAGTAGTCCGGCTGAAAAGGATTCCGTTCGACGGCTTCCGCACAGTCAGCTTCCGCACCGGAGTAATCTTCGAGATAGAATTTGGCCAGCCCTCTGAAGAAATAAGGTTCCGCCAGATAAGGCTTGGCACTGATCACCATATTGAAACGCTGTATGGAAAGTACATAATCCTCATAATAAAGCGCATTACGCCCCATCAGCATCACCCTGTCGGTATTGATCTGGGCCATGCTGCACAGAGGCAGAAGCAAAAGCATCAGGAACAGTACTTTCTTCATCAGCATCCTTATTTCTTGATTTTCACCTTATATGAGCAACGGAAGTTACCTTTCAGCAGACTGTTCAGCTTGCCCTTTACCATCTGCTTGCGCAACATGGCCAGACGGTCGATGAACATTTTGCCTTCCAGATGATCGAACTCATGCTGCATGACACGGGCCAGATAGCCGTCCACCCACTCGTCGTGTTCCACGAACTGCTCGTCCTGATAGCGCACGTGGATGCGTGTCGGACGTCTAACCGGCTCATGAATGCCCGGCAGACTCAGACAGCCTTCCTCCATGGAATCAGTCTCGGTATTGTCCAGTTCGAGGATATGCGGATTGATAAAGGTCCGGATATAACCCTTATACTCGGGAAAATCCTCTGACAGAAGATCCAGATTAATCACGACCAGTCTGATAGGCAAACCGATCTGCGGTGCTGCCAGACCGATACCTTCTGAAGCTTCGAGGGTATCATACATGTTCTTGATAAGTTCTCCCAGTTCCGGATAGTCCGGATTGATGTCTTCAGCCACTTTTCTCAAAACCGGCTGACCGTAAGTGTAAATTGGTAATATCATAGTCTTGTTTGATTATTTTATTTCATGCCCATACGCCGGAACTCCAGCCAGTCCCGCAGAATGATGGTCGCACTGATCTCGTCCACCAGAGCCTTGTTCTGCCGGGCCTTTTTCTTCAGTCCTCCCTCCAGCATGGCCTGATGAGCCAGGACGGAAGTATAACGTTCGTCCACATATTCCACCGGTATGTCGGGCAACAGCTGTTTCAGTTTGTTGACAAAAGGCACCACGCGCCCCATGTTTTCGGAATCCTGTCCGTTGGTCTGCCGGGGCAATCCCACCAGGATACGTTCCACGGGTTCCCGTTTCACATAGTCCTGAATGTAGGCCGTCAGCTCGGCGGTAGGCACCGTTGCCAGACCGTTGGCAATGATCTGCAACGTGTCAGTCACTGCGAGGCCGGTTCTTTTCCGGCCATAGTCTATCGCTAGTATTCTTCCCATATAAAGCGCAAAATTAAGGAAAAACGAGGAAAATAAAGTGTAAATCCGGAATAATTATTCTTAATATTTGATTATGGTGTCCGGCATGAAGCCAAAAGAAACGGGAAACATCATGTTCCCCGTTCCCCTACCTTGCATATTTTGAATATATATTTGTCTATAAACAGATATCCTATTTTTTATACAGCAACCATGCGTCAGGATAAGTATTGCGAAGCACGGTGCGTGACTGTACGGCTGAAGCCTTGTCATCAAACGTAGATGCTACGACGCGGTACATCTTGTTACCGTCATTGTAAGCGATCTGTGCGGTATAACCGGCATTGGTAAGCTTACGCTGCAAACCTTCCGCATTGGCCTTCAGACTGAAGCTGCCGCATACAACGCTGTAAGCCTTCAATCCGGCACCTGAAACCAAAGAAACACTCTCCGAACGTACCGGCACCGAGTTGACATCCGTACTTGGAGTGACCGGAGTAGTAGTCACCGGGGTTGCGGGAGTCACTTCCACAGGCGCCTGCGGCTCCTGCTCAACGGCAACGGCCTGCTGCTGGCGCGCTTTCTCATACGCCTTCTTATAAGCACTCTCTGACGACTTGCAGGATGTCATGGCAAAAGCCATTCCCACGCCAAGTCCTAATACTACAAACTTTTTCATACCTTATTATAAATGATTTAATTTAAATGCTCGGTTTTTCCTTAAAAGATTTATTTCCCAGCTAAAGCCACTGCGATTCCGTCCTGCGATAAAGACCGGCAAAACAGCTTTCGCCACAATTCACCACAAAGTTATATATTATTTGCAGATACGAAAAGCCTTATTACCCAAAAAAGGTTAAATATACAATAAAAAAAATATTCCAAAAAAAATGCACAAAGTTAGTAGCACTTATGAAAGATTTTTATATCTTTGTAGTGAAGCAAAATTAAAAACATTGTATATCATGAAAGCATTAAGTTTTTTGGCAGCATTCATTGGCGGCGCAGCCGTAGGTGCAGCAATCGGTATTTTATACGCTCCGGAGAAAGGTACAGAAACTCGTGACAAAATCGCAGAAGCTCTCCGCAAACGCGGCATCAAGCTCAACCGCAAGGAAATGGATTCTCTTGTAGACGAGATTGCCGACGAAATCAAATCAGTTGAAGAAATTTAATCTTCTATCATGTTTTCAAGTAGAAAGAACATAGAAGGTTTTCAGAATCTCTTTCTGGAGTTCAAACATTATGTTGAGCTTCAGAAAGAGTTCATCAAATTGGACACGGCAGAGAAAATCACCGTGCTGCTTTCAGCCATCATCACCATCACGGTCATGCTGATACTGGGAGCGCTCGTCCTGTTTTTCCTGACTTTTGCAGTGGCCTATTATATCGGTACCACCACCGGAAGCCTGCCTTTGGGCTTCACTGTCATCGCCTTGTTCAATCTGTTGCTGCTTTTCATTTTCTATGTAAACCGCAGCAGACTGGTTCTGCAACCTCTCGCCCGTTTTTTAGTCAGACTATTTGTACCGAAAGAAAATGGAAAAAATTAATCCCACACCCGTTGAGCCACGGGACATGATGGCTTACATCCGTACCCGCAAGAACGAAATCCGAAACGAGATCCGCGAGAGCAACATGCGGATGAGAGGTTCCGTGCAAGCCATGTTTGCGGCTCCCAAAGCCACCAACAAGATGGAGTCCTTCTTCAACATCGTCGATCAGGGTATGGCAGTTTACGACGGTGTGATGCTGGGCATGAGGGTCATGCGCAATATTCGCCGTATTTTCGGAAGGAAGCGCTGATCACATTCTTCTGTCTTATTTTTACATGTTGTCCGTGCGCGTCCTGCCCGGACTTTTTGTTTATAGCTATATTTTTTTACCTTATAATGGTAGTGCCCCTTATCTGTCACTACTGTTCGGGCATGTCCCTATACGTTACACCGGCCAAACGTCATCTCATATCCCTTCACTACCTCATCCCCGTTTTCAGATCTGACAGAATTGTCCGCATGGCCGACAACCGATCCTGCTACTCCCCCGTATTGACAGCCACCACCCTGTACCGGTTACCCTCCCGCGTATGGCGCCTTTCCACACCGGCCGC